>Ga0315899_10002792_pt1 | contig 19169 bp, 12 predicted proteins | sample LakEriMetagenome_2_FD_203518 | JGI IMG/M metagenome (GOLD analysis project Ga0315899, IMG submission 203518) | Freshwater fungal communities from buoy surface, Lake Erie, Ohio, United States - Buoy 4 MA112 | ecosystem: Environmental > Aquatic > Freshwater > Lake | place: USA: Lake Erie, Ohio... | reverse complement strand
CAATCAGAGCAGTAGTTGCCAACCGAGGCCCGATATCTCTGCCTCAACACACTCTAGAGACTGGAGGCCATCATGAGCCCTGGCTGAGGAAGCAAGTCCCCGCGCCCGCTGCCTCACCCGCGCCCGCGCCAAATCTGCATGCCAGCCATCACATTGTAACCCCGAGGAGCCTCTCGCGCAGCGCCTTTCTCCCGCTAGTGGAGGCTTCGCCGGATGGAGCAGGAGGAGGAGGAGGGGAAGAAGAGGCAGTTTCCGGGAACGTGTCCCAGGCAGAACGCCAAACAACAAAAGTGCGGACCACAGTGGTCGACACACACACTCACACTGTCGACTTGTTCTTGAAGGACCTGGCATCTGCCGCACCTGCCCAGCCCCAAGTTCTCAGCAGCATGCCGGCGGCACATGTCACGGGCAGCCACTCACTGGAATCTCCTCGGCTTAAAGACGCCTGCTTTGAGCCAGAGGGGGGGCGTGTGGGGGTGAGCTCAAAGACCACGTCGCACGGTTCTCACAGCGCCAGTACCCCATCACCCACGTGGTCGTCCAATAAGTCAAATAAGAGCTCGGGATCATCACCCCGGGCCTCCAAGAGCATCGGGGTGTACTTTCAGCCCAGCACAACGTCGTCTGGGCTCATGGCGGTGAAATCAGTGGCGCCGGGCTGCCCAATGCTGACGCAGGAGCTAGTGAAACCTGGCGACGAAGTCCTCCAGATTGGGGGGCAATCGATGATGGGCATCCGCATGCCGGACTTTGCGTTGGTTTTGCGCGCGGCCTGTGCCGCGGCATTTGAGGCAGGGAGGCCGGAAGAGGGACAAAAGACCGATGGTGATGCGGTAGCGCGTACGTTGCTACTTCGGCGTGGCGCTGACAAATACTATGCTGTGCTTGTCGATGCTTCGCCTTCTGAATCCAAATTCCACTTGCTGGTGCCCTTGCATACGAGCAACACCTCTGTAACATCAACATTCTCGGCATCTTGCTCTAGCTTCACTGCCCTTCGCGGTGACGCTGGTGCCGACGCCAAGGCAGCGCAAAAACACCCTGGGGCTGGAGGAGGAGGAGGAGGAGGAGGAGGAGGAGGAGGACCAGTGGGCGCATTGTTAATCAAGCAATGCGAGGTGCAAGATTTCGCAGATGAGAGCCACAAAATTGTGCGTGAGAACCCACAATGCAGTTCTGAGCGGCAAGATGAAGACGTGCGTACGCAATGGAGACCAGATGCGGTAGAGCATCATCTTCTGCAGCATCATAGTCTGCATGAGCAGCATCACAGTCTTTCTCTGTCGACGCCAAAGAATCCCCGAGGAGGTGTGGGTACCCTGTTTGAGCGGCCCACGCGTCATCATGGTCAGTCTCAGCATAGTCAGCCGCAGCAGCAGAAAGTCAGTATGCCGAGTCCCCCGCATTCAGCAGGCATTACCGTCGAAGCAGGCCCACAATCGACATTCATGGCAGCAGCAGCGTCAGCGGCAAAGGAGTCTGCAGCAGCCGCGGCGGCGGCGGCGTTGGCGAGCCCCAGACTCGCAGCAGTGATTGGCCATGGGCTTTATACTACCATATCCGCAGCTGCACCGTTGAATGTGGCAGAGGTACCAGTGGTCCGGCGGCTTCTCAAAGGCGAGCAGACCTGCACCGTAGGCACAAGCTCGGTGCTCCCGATACCTCACCTCCCCGCCGATACTTTCTTACAACTCTCCACTCCTCTCTGTACTCCTCAAGACCTCCGTGCCAATGTTGGTGGCGGAGGAGGAGGAGGTGGAGTAGGAGCTCCTTTCGGCGGAGGGCTGGGGGTAAGGGAAAGAGAGCGCGCACCTGCGTGGCAGGCTCCTATGGCCTTCTCAGCACTCTCAAGCTCGTCAGAGGCTCGCGCAGACTCCACTGACGCACGCGCGCAGGTGCCTGCACCGACTATCAGCAGCGGTTGGGATAAGGTCGGCGCAGTCTTTGAGTTTCGTTCCTCGGGATACAATGGTATAGCCCCAACTAGCGACCACGCGAAGCAGCCTAGGAATAATGTGGAGGCTGGAGGTGGGCGGCGGGACGAGGCTACATACATATCTAATGAAGCTAAATACAAATCTTATGAACGGCAGGACGAGGTTACATACATCTCTAACGAATGGACGTCTCTCGGGCATTTGATGACCATGAGGCAGCAGCAGCGGCAGCTTCGGCGAGGGCGGCTGCTGATTACGCGCAGACAGCTAGGCAAGTGGTTCTTGCGGGGCATCGGCGAGGGCCGTGAAGTCAAGAAGGAGGGGGGCGGGAGAGGGGGGGGGGGGGGGGAGGAGGAGGAGGAGGATTTCCTGCGCGACGTTGCTGGCTTTACGCAGCTGGTACTGAGAGTGTGGGACAAGTGGGGGAGGATTGTTGCCGCGAATCAGCGCGTGCGGGAGCGTGCGGGCAGACACCAAGAGTGTGCATGCACACGCACTATGGTTGCGTGGCAGCAGTGGTGCCGCGTTCAGATGCAGCAGAGGCAATGGGATGAGAGGGAGAGGGAGAGGGAGAGGCAATTGCATGAGAGAGAGTGGAAGTGGGAGACCTGGCCTCAGCAGCCAGGGCAGCGTCTGGTGATGACGTTGTCTAAGCTTGCGCGTGAGCACGCCCGGGTACAAGGGCAACGCCGTCTCCAACTAATAGTTTCCGCCTGGGCACGTAGGACGGCAAGACACACGAGACCATCCCATTCATCTCCCACGTCCCCTCGCACTTCACGACACCACGCGTCTCTTCGTACTCGCATGAGTTTGGTAGGGCGGGATACCGTGATGGCGTTGAGGCGCTTTGCTTGTGGCTGGATTGCGCCACCTGGTGTGCGTGCGGAGGATGGGAATGAGGTCGGAGAGAGGGAGGAGCTACGCTGTCGTGGGTTCTCTGCCTGGAGAGAGGCCTCCGACACAGCAGCGCGTATCAAGGAGCAGCAGCGGGAGGAAGCCATGGCTCAAGACTTGCATCGCTTGCTGTTTGATGTGGAGTCAAATCTCATTATCGCCGTTGCCTTTGCGCAAACACTTGCACGTCGGGCCGCGGGTGCGAAGGAATCAGCCGGGGGCACTTTCAGGAGAGAAAAAAATCTCCTGGGGGGGGAGGGGTCGGCTCCACCGCCATCAGTCCTTGAGGCGTGTGACACAACGCGCCGCGTTCATCGAGCGCTGCCCAAAACGGAATTTAGCTCGCGCTCTATCAGGCAGTCTTTTGGTTACACTCCTGGCTCCCGGGGGTGGGGGGAGAGGGGCGATCAGTCGACAGACACAGACTTTGACCTCAGTGACTCAGACATGCATGAAGAAGTACATGAAGCAGGTATCAAAGATGGGGGAGGAGGAGGGGAAGGAGGAAACAAGGCAGATCCCAAGTCTCTCTACAGAGAGTTTACACTAGATGAGGGTGCGGCGCACGGAGTGGGAACCATGCCGTCTTCTATAGCAACCCCTGTATCCACTCCACGCGGGGTATCAAATTATCAAAAGTCAGTATATATCGAGAGAGAAATTAAAGTAATGTTTATTGGTACTAGTAATCTCTGCACCGCAGTGGATACGCCAGCCAAAAGCCGCGTCATGTACTATATGTAAAGTAAAGACAATAGGCACTGACTTTTGAGAAATTTTGTCAGGTAATCCCTGTATCCACTCCACACGGTGCCCCTGATACGCCGCGTAGCCGGGAGCAGTCTCAGGCTACAAGACGGCCCTCCAATAGTTTGAGTGTCTCTATGTCTGTCTCTATGCCCGTGTCTATCCAGGGGACAGATAGAGCCGCCGGGGCCAGTAGTGCAGGGGGGCGACAGGGGTCGGAGGGGGGCGAGCAGCCAGCGCTGATGCCCGAGGGATGGCGCACGAGACTCTCGCGGAAATGGCAGAAGCGGTTCTACTACAACACTCTCACAGGTCAAACGCAATGGAACCGCCCCACTCTCGGACCTACACCACTGACACAGGCACCCGCACACGGCATCGCTGCTCCACTCTTTCCCACACTGCCCGCACTGCCGCTTGCCACACCAGTGCCATCGCTGGCCTCGTCAGTGCCTTCCATTCGTACCCTGAAAGTGCCAACGCTAGCCCCCGCTTTTGCTGCGGCTGGACTTCTCCACTCGACGCCAGTCGGTGCGCCAGCTTTGAAGCAAGAGAGAGATGGAAAAGGAGGTGCAAGGCAAAACGGTGGAGGAGTGGCCAGAGAGCCCACAGCCTCTGAGGGAAGGGAGCAGGAGAGTAAGAGTGAGGGAGAGGAGAGCTCGTCCTCTTCTGAGACGTCTTCTTCTCTGTGGTATGCCACGCCTTCAATCATGTCGACGCGATCGTCGGTGTACGCGTATGCCGGCGACAGTGCCCCCGTGCGTGCGGCCGCGTTTGCAATGGCTGCGGCGAGTGTGGCGAGTGGCGTTGGGTGTAAGGGCGAGGTCTGGAGCGAAGTCGCTGAGGAGGGGGAGGGGGGGGGAGGAGGACGGGAGAGGGCGGGTGAGAGCTGGTCTCCGGCCTCATGGTATGGCCTGCTAGACACGGACGACAGCATAATGAAAGCCACACCTAACCCCCGTCGCCCTTCCGGCAAACAAAACGAAGGTTCCCTAGAGGTGGACCGTCGACTGAAGCAGCACGGAGAAGGCGCGAGTGCAGGCCTATCTGACAAGCACACACCCCGCAGCAGCTCTCAGGCCCTGGACGAGGGGTCATGGTTGCATGAGGCAGCGGTGGATCCGCTTCATGAGCGGGCCGTAAACGAGCTGCTAGATGCGATGCGCAACTCCCGCGTCCTGGCACAACAAAACTGGCTCCCAATCAAGCGCAACACTGCCGTGCGCCTCCTCCGCCGGTGCAATTGGAGCGTCGATAATGCCCTGGATCTTGCTGTGTCCGTGCTCCGTTCAGAAGTTGGAACGGCCGGACTCGGAGGCGCAGACTGCACGGAAGGAACAAGAGCTGGAGGGGAGGAGGTGTGGGCAATGGCTGCGAGAGCAGGCGGAGGAGGGGAGGTGGTGGCTGTAGCAGCTGTCGGAGGAGGAGGAAGTGGAGGTGGAGGCGGTGGACTCGAGACGAAAACTGATGGGTCAGAGGCACACGCTCTGCTCCGTTACTACTCAGCTGTGGGCTCGACGGGTATGCTGTTTGTTGTTTGACATTATCACATTATGCGTGTGCGCGTCTTCTTTGTGGTTGGTTCTCAATTGCTTATTTTTGAACACTCGCGCACAGGGTATTTTCCTCCGCATCGCCCGTTGCCCCAAAACCCCGTCGCTTGCACAGGCTCCAATCATGAAGAATGCGAGGGCATCATGAGCGCAAAAGAACAAGGCATCCACGCGAACAGCTCGCCCCCAACACGGCCCGTTCCCGCCAGCCCCAGGGAAAAAGAAGTGACAAGAGAGAGACTGAGAGAGGTTGCGTCGGTTGCGTTGGAAGTGAGTGCTAGCGCGCGACAAAGTGAGGCTGAGAGTGTCACAAGGAGCAAACATTTTGAGAGTGTTGCAGACAGGGCAAACGTGTGGCGAATGTTCCAGACACAAACACAACAGCCACGCTGAAAGTCGGCAATAGTCGCTGCTGCTGATGAGAGAGATGGCGTTCGCAAAAACGTGGGGGAAGAAGGCAACTTGCAAGAATAGTGTCAGACGCAAGCACACAAAAAACGGTAAATATCGTTAACGCTCGCAGCACGTATCAGAATGCTCGGAGGATTGCTAACAGAGCTACCCAAGCCAGCCACTGACGGGTAATGTCGGCACAAGGATTAAAGCCGCACTGTACAATGTCTTATTTGTTAGTGTGTGCATTGGATGTCGACACCACAGACATGTCAATGACGCAGAATGTGCTCACACATTGCCTTGCATGATTCTGCTATCATCCGAGGCACCGAAGGCTCTCGTGCGTATTGCATTTATTCACGCCTAATACCGGCGTTACCATTGCCGCACTGCCACCCGGTAATAGCAGAGATATGGGCTGATTACTCTTCTGCGCCCTGCCTTAATCGCAGGCGTTTTGGGTTCCTGTGTAGTATGATTGAATCAAATAAACTAAACCTCCAACCCTACGCAGCGAACTTGAATCTGGGCATGGGGTCGACAGGCAACAGAGATAAGGGTTTTCCAAAACATTTCTTTCTGTTGCCTGTCGACCCCATGCCCAGATTCAAGTTCGCTGCGGCACTCGGCGTCACACAAGATCTCAACTTCAGCACGGATAGCACTCATAATGAGTCAATCTATGCCACTGGTGCAGGGCCGCCCAGTTGTGTTGGACCAGCGACAAGGCTACGTGCAAAACCAACCGTGCACTTGCTCATCATACATGAATTTCTCCGCTGCTCCTGCTTGTTCGAGTTAGATCCTCCCTGTTGGCAAGCCCTAATAACCATATCCCTCGTATCCTCCGCCGCCATACCCTGGCGCCGCAACAGCGCCGGGGGCCCCATAGCCATAGCCGCCATAGCCGCCATAAGAGGGAGCGGGGGGCATCGCATGCTGCACAGAGCCCGAGTAAACCGGGGATGGTACAGGGTAATGGCGCGGGGATGGTGCAGGGTAAGGGGCGGGAGCGGCGTATCCGCCTCCTGCCATCAGGAGATTGGCGCACGTCAGAGGGAGAGGGGTTGAGCGAGTGCACACGTAAGATGGCCGCCGCCTCAAGCAGCAACGCCTCATCGCCTTTGGCCGGCGCTGCTTCCACCACACCCAGCTAAGCGCTTACTTAAACTCCGCCATATTTTGCTGTCCCGCCACGGACGGCGAGGTCAGGTCACATGAGCCGTCCATGACCTTATCACAATACACCGTCCATGACCTTATCGCAATACACACACACAGCACACACAGAAAGCACCGTAGCCGCTGTAGCCCGCGGCCCCGAGCTGCCTCTGGATGGAAAGTTGGTGCGGGTGCGGCATGTGCCCCAACGATCCCGTCATGGGTCCCTGATTTGCACCGGGTGGGCAACGGTCAGCGATGTGTGAAAAGGAGGCAAACAGGAGAACAAGGAAATGGATTCATGTGTCGACTAGACGCGTTCATCATCTCATAACACAAAGGCCCAGCAGCAGTAACTTGCAACTGAGAGCAGGATGACACGTCACATGTTGCATGACAACAACATGCATTTAACGCCAAACTGGTAGGCTCCGTAAGTCACCTGCTGAGCCTGCTGGGGCTGGGGGGAAAAAACGAGCGAGAGCACACACAGCCAAGATCCAGACGCCGCAAGAAGTGGGCACGGGTGCAAAAGGAGGGACACGCGTGGAGCACACAAAAATATATGCAAGAACGGACGAGTGAACATGAAGCCGGACGCCAGCAGATCAATTAGTGAAGTGCTTATCCCATGTATGTTTCTCACGGGCTAGTAGGCAGCACCCCATCATCACCATCGCGAACTGGTGACAGTCAGTCAAAGAGCAGGACCTACACACATTGCTCTGCCAGTGCTCCGTGCTCGAGCGAGATAATCACACTACAACGCGCACTGCTCTGACAATGTGGGGCAAAGTCCATGACCCCGCGGTGTTTCGCGGCGACTCACCCAGTACGGCGCTTGGTGCATTGTAACCGGCCGGTACCCGGCTACCCGAGGGCCCTGGTAGCCGTACCCCGGACCGCGTACCGGGCTGTCGGTCAGCAGACGAGGCCCAAACTGCACGCGCGCGCACGCCAAACTCAATGCTGGACTCGCAAGAGCGTCCACGGTCTTATGCATGGCAAGCGGCGCAGCGGATAATTGCAGCCGGGTACGCACATCCGCGTAGTCGCCAGATGGCGGCGATTGACGTCCAGATGCGATCTGGGCCTTAGGCATGGCGGAACGCTGCGCCTGGGGCGCCTGCGGTTGTTAAGGGACAGATTAGGGCATACTCGCGCGGCGAGCGCGTGTGGTCGCCTCGGCCATACGCACACGGTACACCACGTGTGCATACACGCACCCTTCTCTGCGGCTTTCCCTTCGGGTTGTGGATGTCTGAGACGTAGCGCGTGGAGCTCCCCGCCGGCGGGTCAAAGTCCTCATCGATCTCAAATATGTCACCCTGGTCGCCCAAGATCGGCGTGTCATCGACGACGAGCTCCGGCATTGTGGTTCTTGCCGCGGTGTCTCTCCGACCGTTCTCGTGGTAAAACCGTCCTAGCCGTTAGGTACGTGGTCGTGACATTGGGAAAAACGGTGTCTTCTCTGAAGATTTAATCATGTTTCAATTATATAATACATAATTACACAATTTTAATTGAGTTTAATAGGTAGCTGAGTTAAATTGTCATCATCTGAAGTACATTTTGAAGCTTTTTTCCAGTCTTTCAACACGCTTTCATGCCGCCTTTTCGTGCAGTTTTGCCATGGTTTTGGCAAAAAAATCTATTAATTCTGTGATTCTGCGAAGACTTAATTCGTGGACCACGTTCGTGCAAGTTTGGACAAACCGAACTTACGGTTCTTGCTTGGAGCGCGCTGGCGCAGCGGGTGCGGCTTGCGCGACCGGGCGATAGGATGCAGGCGGTGACGAGGCGGATGGCCTGGTCTGGTTTGTTGCGCGGGGCACACACTCCCCGCGGGCCCCCCCGGCAAGTGTGTGCCAGGGCTCCGCGCTGAGCCTTGATTGCCGACTCCTTGATGCAGCGGGAGATGCAGCAGAAGCAGGAGCAGGAGTGGGAGAAAGAGCAGGGCGCAGAGGAGGGTGGGGGCGCAGCTGCGGGCCGTGCCGAGGTCCTCACGCTGTCAGAGGACCCCGAGACCGCAGCACTCGAAGTTTCGATTCCCTTACCGCTACCGCACGCACAGACAGCGAGTGCGTTAATGTCCGAAGGGGAGGCGCTCATCCAACACCAGCCCGCGCCCTCGGTAGATGCTTTAGTGGATGCCGTGATGCAAGTCCAATCGCAAGCAGCAAGCGCTGTGCGCTCGCGTCTCAACACACCACATCTGGAGAGCGCCGGTGGAGGGCTGGAAACAGTCGGGGAAGAATTTGCGAATCGAGACAGACCTCTTGAGCGGCTGATAGTGGAAGCAGATGAGCTGGCCCAGCGTTTGCCAGACAAGCATGTCGCGGAGCTGCTTTCTGCCATTGAGCGTGGCAGCACGCCCGTAGCACGGGCAGTCCGCTCCAGGACGCCTACGCCACTGGTCTTACGCGAGAGGCAGGACAACATGGAGCGGCTGATCGTGGAAGCGGATGAGATGGCCCCTCTGGTCTTACGCGAGGGGCAGGACGCCATGGAGCGGCTGATCATGGAATCTGACGAGCTGGCCCAGCGTTTGCCAGAAGAGCATGTTGTGGAGCTGCTCGCCGCCATCGAGCGTGGCAGCACGCCCGTAGCACGGGCAGTCCGCTCCAGGACGCCTCTGGTCTTACGCGAGGGGCATGACATCATCGGAGCGGTTGGGGCCTCAGAGTCCTCTGGACACGATGAAGAAGCGTTGCCGAATCTTGTCCAGGATGCGAGCTTGATTCTGGCAGCAATTGAAGGGCCAGCAAATTCCGGTAGTGGGATGGACGATAGATCCTCGGTCCTGTCAACCCTGCACGATATGGCTGGATCCGAGGGGCAGGGCAGCTTTGTTGCCAGAATGCTTTACTTGGACTTGGTGACATCTTGTCGGTCGGTTGCAGATGGTGGGGCAATGGATGGAAGTATGAGCCCACAAAGCCAGGAGCACTTTAGGGAGTTGTTGATACAAGGCAGGCAAATGATACAAGGTCTTGAGGAGCACCATGCCCGGTCTGTCATGGATGCTATAAGTGGCGGCTTTGTCACTTGCAGGTAAAAAAGTCATTTTTGTGCGTGGCTTTCAATTGCTGGCTCGGCTGATATTGGCAACAGAATGCTGCTTGTGTTCTGACCCTTCATACTCCTTTTGCCCATCGAGACAGCCCGCTAGCCTCCGTCCTCTACCTGCAGCTGCTACTCGGGGTTGAAGTTGACGACGAAATGGGCATGCGAAGTGTTTTAAGGAACACCATCGCGCAATGCAGAAACGTCCTACGACAATTGTTTGGAGAGATGGTGCCAGTGAATGATGGAGTTTCTAGCTCTGCTGCATCAAGCAGACCTCAATCGCGTGCTTTTCCTCGTCGGCGCTTTCGAGACACCCGGTCTCCAAGGACAAAGGCCGGTGAAGAATTTTTGAATTCGGCAATAGAGACAGTTATCTATGAAATAGCCCGGCAGGAAATAGCTGAGCTGTGTCATCACAACCTTCGAACACGGATCACCGAGTGGTCTGGGATATTGGATCAATCTAAGGAGGGGGTTAAAGAGCTTCAGGAGCTCATTTCAGGTGAGGAGCGAGCTAATGCACATCGTCAGGAGCCCCTGCAGGAAGAAGACGTGGATGAGTCATCCTTTGCACCATCTGACACCTATTACACCTTCAAGCTGTGCGAGCAAGGAGACATGAATTTAGTTGTAGGTACCATCAGACTTGCAGCAGACACAAAGTGGGCACAGTTCGAAGAGGCTGTCAAAGAGCAGTTGGGATACAGCATTTCGTCTATTCGATACGACGATGATTTTGGCCCGAAACAAGCTAAGGATATTTTTTGCACAAACAAAGGCGAATGGAAAGAGCTCCGGAATATGATGGAGGAAGACAAGGAGGAGATTCAAGACGTGTTGACGGTGGAAGTCTTCAAGGTTGTAGACAGCGTGGGAAGCTATCGTGTTAAATTGCACCCGTGCGAGGAGGGCGCTTCGGTCGGCCTGGAAGACCTGAAGGAAATGCTCAGCACATGCTGCATGCAGCTCCAGATGGCACAGAAGGCCGTGCTCGAATGCAAACGCAGGCTGAAAGCTTCATGGAAGTACTACAGTCCTTCTGAGTATGAGTCTCTCGAACGCATGCAAGGTGTTGTCCGTGCTACTTGCATCCGACGCGCATTTTGCAAATCGCGAGAGAAAGTTCTGTTCGCCCTCCATATTTTTCGGCCTCCGATCCTGAGGTATTGGCAGTCATTGCATTTCAAAAACCGACATACTATTTCGTCGATCAAACTGCAGAGTGCGTTTCGCGGTCGAAAGGCGCGCAAGTTTGCATACATCGCAACTGTTGAGGCTGCTGCGACCAGTACTTTGATGGACGTGGCAATGGGAATGATTTATAGTGTGTCGGAAGAAGAGCGCGCCATTCACAAGGAATGGATTATTGTTGATGCAACAAACGCTGCGCGAGACTTCCAGCGCTTCATTCGCTTGAAAATGTCGCCTTCCAGGGAGACGATAATCGCTCAACATGAGTCGGAGGACCGTAAGTCTGTGCTTGTTGCTATATTTGAATGTTGATGGAAAATGTTATGTATCAATCTTATCAATCAAGCAATGAAAATATCCATATTGAATTGAAATGACATGCGCATACACACAGGGGCATCATATTTCATCGTACGCTTCTTCCGCGCCATCCACAAGCGCAAGAGCTTTTACCGCGCTGCTATAGCTGCAGTGACCACAGAAAACGTTTTGTTTGGTCCTGCAATGGAGCGGGCGTTCAAAGAATTGCTGAAAGAGGGCAAAGCACAGCACGTACAAGCAGTTTTCCGGCGCATTGCCGTACAGCAAGCATTAGAGGGTTATACTACTTCAGCTTCTGACGAGCTCGCCACAACATGGGCAGTACAAGACTTGGTCTTGTGGGTTCTGGAGAGTCAAGACGAGATGTACGAGGAGCCTCGTCGTATTCATGCTTTAACATGGCTTCAAGCATTTGTTTGGCGCTCTGTTGCACGGAAATCGTTTGGTTTGGTTTATTTCACTGCCCTAATGTTTCAAACAACGTCACGCAGGTGCTGGCATCAACTTGAATGGAGGAGACAATATAACGCTATCAAGACCCTGAATGCAAGTCTGGTCAGGCAGAAACATAGAAATTGGCATTGCAAATTATGCTATACGGCATGCAAAGTACAAGATCGCGCTCGGTCTATGCGTTTGGTGTACGCCACACGCAGATTCAAAAAAATGGTGGATCACCTCGTTGACGTGGTGAGGAGCAATCTTTACCGACGGTTCTATACTCACATTCTGCTTGTTGGAGGTCACCAGACCTCTGTGCTTCAAATACAAGCAGCATCTGCTGATTATAATCGAGAACGCGAAGCAGCTTGGAAACGTGACGAGCAGAGGAAGGCTGAAGCGCAAAGATTAGCTGAAGAAGCCGGAAAGAAGCGGGGCGGGAGAAGAAAAGACGAAAAAGATGGCCCTTCTGAAATGGTCGCCATTACGCGTCTCTCAAGTGTTGACAAGCTAGCAAAACTTCGAGAAGAGGATGAGAGAATCGCACAAGTATCTCGAATTCCCTCCGAATTAATTTTCATGCATAGTCTCGGCGCTGTGATAGAGACCACCTTCGATGTGATCAACACATTTGTTTCGCTACAGCCGAAGAGCGATGGTAATTTCCAGGAGGAGACAGAAGAACACCATGCTGATAGTGCAGAGAAATCTGTCAAGCATACTGAGGGAGCCGATGCTGACTGTGCAGAGAATATTCAAGAAAGGTTGTCCTCTGAGTGGTTCAAGACATCTACCTCTGGTCAAACCTTGCAACAATTTTGTGAGACCCAGCTGAAAGGGATGAAATCACAGATGGCATCATCAGTTCGTCAGCATTTCCTTTTTTGGCTGCAGGCCAATTTCGAGATTGTTGCAAATCGCTGGCAGAACTGCCAAAGTGCGGCCTGTGTGGTGCTGGAAGTCGCGGATGCTTTACTGACTCTGTGGGCTAGGCGCTCTTGGATCCGCAATCCTGGATTCATGTCGCTGGAAGTTGATGATTTGAAGCAAACATTCGATGCCTTTATGATGCTGTTCAAGGATTCATCATTGAGGTTTGCGAAAATGCTTAAACAATTTCCGAACATTGCTTTCGCACCTGCTTTGTTGCAATCGTTGCAGGACAGCTGCATCGAAGCGATGAAGAATGTTAATGGTCAGCTGGCACAGTTGCAATGGCAGTCAAAGTCGAAGAGTGGCGTCGACGAGGAAGAAGACAACCATGTAGCGAATCTTAAAACACAACTCACATGGATCTTGAATTGGCTCAACAAAGATCAAGAGTCGCTGTTCCGCCGGGTCGACCAATCCTTTCACACAGATCCAGCTTCAGCCTTCTGGGCTGGTGTGTTTTCAGACCTGATGAAGTACTGCTATAGCAATGGTCACATTACGGAGGTGCCACCACTAACGGTCGAAGATTTGATGGCCAATATACAACAGTACTCTGCTGAATTTGATTCGGACTATCATGCCATTGAAACACCTTTCCAGACGTATGATGGTCTTTGGACCTTGATTTTTGCGGGGCAAGATGACTACATGGACACAACGAGGGAATTTACGTGGACCCCTGAGGGTTACGCTTTGAATGCTTCGTCTGGGGAGCTTGTGCCTGTTGAGGCTCCAGATACACAAAATGTGAAATCGATCTTCAGTGTCGTGCATTCTCTGTCGTGGGAGTTTGAAAAGCAATTGGCAACGAAACTTTTGCCCTGCATGCGGCACATTCACCCTGTTGGCTTCTTGGGCGCGCTGTCTGCTCGCCGTCGTCGCGATAGGTTGCAAATGTGGACAGCTCTTGCAATCGAGACGACGGTCTGCAAATTTCTCAACTATGCCATTCGCATCGCAGAGGGTCATACTCTGGTTACAGTTCTCCGCGTCTTCACCATTCTCTGTCTGCGTCCCGGACGTGGGACCTTGCTGTTTCAGGCGGGATGCGTAGAGCTTTTGAACAGACGGGTTGTCGGCGGCGAATCAAGTGAGGAGGTGGAGTTGTCGAGTGCAGCTGCCTTTGCGCTGCAGTCTTTCTTGTCGGATGTGTACGTGGCATCTCAAGTGAAGACACAGACAGCCTTGGACATTGCAGAACAGCTGAAGCATCCTGTACACGGAACCATGCACGTCTCAATCGTTTATTGCTTACAGCTTATCATTCGCAATAACGAGAGTTGTAAGATGGAACTTGCGCGTCAAACTTGGCTGCATGGTATTCTATTGACGCTCATCCGCATGAAGGATGGACCTCAAGGGTTGGTGGCTAGTGTGGCAATGCTCATTGCGATGCTTTCGTATGATGCCGAAGTGGCGCGTCTGTTTGGAAAAGATCCCGAGACTATCTTCGAACTCATCTTGATGCTTCGAGACGCCACCGACATCGTATCACGACAGTCGTCGCTCACTGCATTATCAAGCCTTGGTCTCAGTCCTGAGAACATTGACATCATGATCCAGCACCACGCTTTTCATGACACGCTCATGGGAATATTGGCCACGCAGAGTCTCCAGCTATTCCCTCTGTCAGCGAGTCTTGCCGTGAAATTCGTCGAAAATGCAAGGATGTGCAATGCGACTATGCAGTATCCTAAAGTCTTAAATGCCCTTTTGAACTCCATGACCTTCAGCGATGTTCGCATTAGTGCCCCAGCGACAGAGGTGAAGTAAACAAGACCAAATTCGCGCATTTGCACACGCGCACGTGTGCGCTCCCTTGTCCTAACTTATCCTCCCACTCTCTGAGTCGTGATTTTGTTTGAACGTGCAGGTGCTCATGGCGTTGACGAGCTCTATTGAAAAAGCATGGGTGCTAGTCGATAGCGCGAAACAACATGCGCCCAAGGATCTTCAAAACTTGGTGGTGGCTGCGGGGCAAGTAGAGCAATTCGGAGTCAATTCGTTTGCCATGTCCACGATCTGTCATGCAATAGTGTCTTCATTCCCAAATTCACAGCCCTATGCAGCACGCGCATTTCGTTCAATCTTGCGATGCTCTATCACCGCGTGCGACTGGGTACTCAGCAATCAAGATGCTATGCAAATTCTGTTGGATGGTATTCGACATCGAGACGAAACAGTGCAAGAGTATTGTATTTTGAGTATTTACGATCTGTCAGCACGAAACAAGGGTGCTGCTGCTGTGGTACAACGGGGTGGTTTTGTGCAATTAAAGGTACTGCTGTACACAGATGCAGCACCTAAGCTTCAAGTCGGCGTCATTAGAAGCCTGAAGCACTTTCTACTGGGACTCGATCGTGTTGCTGGGCCTGACGACGAGCTGATTCGCCGAATCACAGAGCTATTGCGGTCTGACAACGAGAGCGTACAGGACGCGTGTGTTGATATTCTTGCAAAAATGATTCAGCAAGACTACATCGATCTGTTTGTCAACGTACATGCAGCAAGCAATTGCCCACAGAGCGATAATTGGGGCTATTGCGACCCGTTCGTCAAGATGAGGATCAATGGCCAGGAACACCAGACGCCCGTTCTGCGCAATACATTAAATCCAGAGTGGAACTTTTCCTGCAGATTTTCTATCAGCGACAAGAGTGACGAACTAAAGGTGCGATTCTTAAAATTATATTGGTTTACAGGTTTCCTCGCCAGTCTTCTGAACAAGTAATCACCCTTTTTGTCTACTCACAAATTGGTTCCGTGAGCCTCTGCAGGTTGAATTGTACGATTGGGACAATACTGGACCAGAGGTTTTGGGCGAAATATTAGAGCTCTCGTGCGAGCGGCTGCACGAACTGGGCACGGAATTGGGTTTGTATAGTGTGGGAAGAGCGCTTAGTGAGAAGGCCACGACTCTTCGCAATGAGGCCGAGCAAAAAGCTTCAACGGTATTGGTACGTTAAGAAAAAATTGATCGATGTAAAGTTCTGCAGATGCATGTGCTTGTCCATGCTTCTTAACTATCATTTTGAGGGCCGGTTTGCTAATGTTTGGTATGGTTGCACAGGACGAAGCTCGTGCCAAAGCAATGGAGATCAATCAGAACGCAGAGGTTGAGGCGACTAAGATCAGAGATGAGCTTCTCGAAGAGGCCAGGTTCATCGGCAGTGACTCTAAGGCTGAGGCTAAGCTGATTGTAAGAAAATTTCTGATCGCGCGCATATACATTCACTTTCCTTATACATGTGTGCATCTCTCTCTCTTTCTCTCTTTCTCTCTCTTTCTCTCTTCTCTCTCTCTCGCTCGTGCGCTCTCTGTGTCGCGCGCGCGCGCTCTCTCTCGCTCTCTCTCTCTCTGTTTGAAAGACACCATAGATCCTCAAGATCCTGCATGTTTGTGTGCACGCATTCTTTTGCGTATAGCTGAACGATGCAGCAGCGAAGGGAATGGCCCTCATCGAGGCTGCTGCAGGACAAGGTCGGCAGGTGGAATTCAGAGCCCAGCAACAGGTGTGTGACTTCGTTTGTTCGCTTGCGTGCACTTGGATGTTCTTGATGCATCTGCACAGTGCTAAGGTCCCATGATGGCACCTTAACAGGCAGAAAAGCTAAAAGAAGAGGCAAAAAAGAAAGCTGCGCAAGTCGAAAAGGCCTGGCAAGACACAGTGCAGGATATTGAAGACATCAAGGAGCGCATAAAGCAGCTAAAAAAGCAGGTACATATTCTTGAAGAAGCAACAAATATGTACACGCATATGTACAAAGTGTGTGTCTTGTATTGTCTTTTGGGAAACAAAATGACAACAAGACTTGCAAATTTTGACGCTTCACAAGCAAATTTTGACGCTTCACAATTCGTTTGATTCAGGCAAAATCTAAATATGACCGTATTCGCAAAGAAGCATCGCATGAGGCCGACAAGATTCTCTACCATGGAATGAAAGAATCCCAGTAAGACACTGTTGTTCTCCCCACGTTTTCTACTGACGTTGTTATTTTCTTGTACATGCCTGCGGTGAACCCACAGTTTCAGTAAAGTTGTGCTCTGTAGGAAAATTCGGATTTCATCGAGCGAAGACGCCGACAGGATTCTGAGCCTCAAGGAAGGATGGCATATTGTCATGGAGAAAAATCGAAATGAGCTGACCGGACAGGTTTTCGTAATTTTGAGGACGCATTATGGCATATATTGATCCATGTTTGCTATACTATGTTGGAAATATAGCATATGTTGGAAACATAGTATATGAAAATTACAGTTTCATGGTTTTCATCAGCAATCATGGATCATGTTTGCTATACTATGTTTTTTATGTACATTGAAACATAGCATAGGAACATGGATACATGATTGCTGATACCGAACGCCTCCAGGAGCTGATGGGACCCAACGGCGATATTCAGGGATTTGACGACAATGGAAAAGTGGTCGGCGCGGTACGCATGGCACCCTTGAAAATTTCTCACGCACGCTTCAGCACACTGGCGTGTGCGGATATTTGCGCACATGCGCACAAACATAATCCGTGACACCTGTTGTTGTACGTCTTTTTGAAATAGGGGGGCAAGCCGCTGCAGACTGCGCCTACAGTTCTCAAGATAACTTTCGAGTATAACATCAATGTAAATGTAGACGAGATCATCTTCGATCAGTCATGGATTGTGGGTCGGCTCTTTGACCTCTTGGCACTCAAAACAAGACAAGTGCTGCGAGAAAACACTCTGGTCAAGCCTGTCCGAGATGAATTAGTGCAGTGATTTTTGCTTATTGAGTTCATTTTCTTTCATGTTCAGCCTAAGAGCTGCTTTTTTTTCGGGTTTGAGGCTGCTTACACACGTTTGTATGTGTGTGAATCACGTTGCAGATTTTGATGCGAGCTCTGACCGAAGACGTCAAGGAATCTCGCCTTGCGTTCGGCCAATATCCTGGTACGCACGCAGAATGCTCAAACAATTTGCTGCAGATGGGGTGTCCACGTAGCGCTAAATTTTGCTGTATCAACAGGAGCGCTTGAGCTATTCAGCGACATACTGGCTACGCCCGGTCAAGACTCATGCTATGTGGAGATATGCAAATTGGTGTGGCAACTCCTCTATGAGCCAGACAATCGCATGCCAATTTACAAAAGCCCCCTGATGGATCATCTCAAAAATATGAGGACTCTGCAACGCTGGAAAGGTTCTGCCGTGGCAGTTATAGCTAAAGACAGTATCGCAAAACTCGAAAAGCACGCCGAGCGCGTGAGAAAGATGGAGAAGAAACAAAAGAAAGAGAATCGCCAGCAGGAGGCTGCCAACAGACTCAAGAAGATCAATGCTGCGGCGTCCCCGACTTCCAGCTCACCGCGATCACCGAATACAATCAGCCCTGAACAGTCACAGGAAAGTCTGGTTGGCAGCCAACTGTCTCAAGTCTCTGTCGGCAGCATAGAGCCCACACAAGCGGACAAGCACAAGCGACATTTGCGGAAAAGAGGGCAGGGATCGCCGAACAACTCTGACATTTCATTGGAATCAGACGCTAAAGAGGTGCCCTCATCTTTTTCAAAGCGCTGCCAATACCCGAAGTTGAGAGCAGCGCGTCTGCGTCGACTTGTTGTAGGGGGCTGACTCTCGTTGATTCTTACAGAAAGGGCCGGTGCCCATCTTCGAAGGGCCCAAGGCGGAGCCAGAGCTTGATGAAGTCGACCTCTATGCTGATCCAGACTATGAGGAGGAAAAATGAAGGGCGAGAAGTGATCCAGGGCCCGAGCATGAGGAGGAGGAGGAGGTAGACACAGAAGAAAAGGAGACGCGCAGAGTACAGTGTCAATTTATATAGCATGCGTGTTGTAAAATGGTGGTGTACATGAGGAGGGAACCGAATGTTGCGAATGTGGACCATTGCAGTGTTCAGAGTGAGTGTTTATGTGAAATAGGAAAAGATAATAAATCCTTTTGTTTTTGTGTTCCCTCGAGACTGAGATAAATCTCATCACATCCCATCGGCTCCATGATGCAGCATCAGACCCCACGTCCAAGAACTTCGATCCCGGTTCGGTAAGTTACTGTGCCCGATAAACTCTCTCTCTCGCTCGCTCGCTCGCTGTCTCTCGCTGCCTCCTTCCACTACAAATCTACTCTCGGAGGCACACGTCCGCCCGCTGGCCGGGGTATCGTCCAGGCGCCCTTGGTCCCTAGAACATAAAGAATTCAAGAAAAAAACAAGTTGTGAAGCTGCACGGCACAATAAGCCTGTACTGCTCCATACTTCCCGTTCAGTAACACCAGACCATCACACAACACAGCAACACACTGCAGTAACGTTCCTAAACCCCCCCCTTCTCACGCACACATGCAGACTACCTGCGCCCACGGGTGCGGAGGAGGAAGTTTGACTCTCACCTTGGACTTGGCGAGATGTCGGGTCCGCATCTAACTTGCCGCACAAGGATGGAATCGCCGAAAATCGACACGTCTGAGAATACAAACGCACGAATACCCGTGCGTAGGGATAAATACAGAGAGAGAGAGAGAGA
>Ga0315899_10002791_pt1 | contig 19170 bp, 10 predicted proteins | sample LakEriMetagenome_2_FD_203518 | JGI IMG/M metagenome (GOLD analysis project Ga0315899, IMG submission 203518) | Freshwater fungal communities from buoy surface, Lake Erie, Ohio, United States - Buoy 4 MA112 | ecosystem: Environmental > Aquatic > Freshwater > Lake | place: USA: Lake Erie, Ohio... | reverse complement strand
GTGTATTGGGACGACAATTCCGGATACCGGGTGGACTCTCCCAGGGGACCGCGTTTCGGGCCCACCGCAATCCACGAGTATTCGTCGACCAGAATGTCTTCGATGGTCACCACCAGCACATCCCCCCGGGAGGCCCCTTCGAGGTAGACCGGTCCTCCGATGGGGTTGGCGAGTGGAGGTGTGCGGTCGAAGCCGGGGCGGTTGCCCGGGATCGCCAGGTCGGCCTCACTGCGGAAGAACCCGGTGCTGGCATCCCAGGTCTCGATTTCGAAGACCTCTCCAGCCTGGACTCGCAGCAGCGGTGTGTCGCGGGCATCGAAGGCGTACTTGCGGGCGTCGTCGCGAAGAATGCGCTGCATGGCGAAGGGGAAAGCCGGAAGAGAAGAAACGGAAAGAAAGCCGGGTCCTGATGGCGGTGGTAGCCGGGGCTGGAACAAACCCGGGACCAGACCTGCGTGCCGGGGGTCGCTCAGGAGACGTTCAGCAGCCGGGCGGCGTTGTTCCAGAAAATGTCTTCGACCTGAGAGTCGCTCAGACGTTCCGACCAACAGGCCCACTTGAGCGATCTGAGGTGTTCGAGGCCGATCAGCACGGGGTCGACCCGGGAATGTTTCTCGCCCCAGACGGGTGTTTCTTCATACAGCCAGATGAAGGAGTCGGCCGCCCCGAGGGAGCGTCCCCGCAGATGACTGATCGGCAGGTCGCTGCCATACATCAGCCGGTGGGGACCGATGTGCCGGAGGATTGCCTGATGCGCGATCGATTCGCAATTGGCACTGGTGTCGAACCAGAGATTGTCGAGCCCGGCCAGATGCGGCAGCCCTTCGAGATTGTGATTGGGCTGGAAGCCGCGCGCCGAGTGCGCGAGGATCAGCCGCATGTTGGGATAGCGCTGGCAATACCGGCGGATGCACTCGTAGTTCTCGCGATCGGCGACCGCCCGCGATTTGACCATGTGGAGCGTAATGACCCAGCCTTCTTCGTGGGCCACCCGCACCAGTGACTCGGGAAGGTACTCGGGGATCGCCGCCTGCCAGGTGGGCTTGTTCGCGGCAAAAGTGTGGTAGCACTTCAGGCCGTGCAGCCCCAACCGCCTCACTTCTTGTCGGACCCATTCGGGATCGTCGTCCGGACAGACGAAAAACTCCCCGCGGTACCGGGGATTTTTCGCCGTCTCACGGGCGATGAATTCGTTCATGCGGTCGCGTCCGGCGGGATTGGCGGGAATCGCGAAGCTGAGGAACAACGCCCCCATCTCGCGCCCGGGATGGAGTTCATCCACCAGGTGGCGATAACGGTCCGCCCCCACATCCCCCGAGATGCCCGGGATGCGAAACTGAACCTCCTGCTCCAGCCACAGGTGGCAGTGGGCATCGAAGACGCGGGGGGGGACGAATGCCGCCAGTTCCCGGTCAAAAAACTCCCGGTCGTGAGACCGGGCAACACCCTCGGCGTGCGTGGGAGCAGACATGCCGCCTCTCTTTTGAACAACAGATCAGTTTCGCTTGGGTCAGGCTGGAGGCCGCTCCCCCACCTTCCTCACCGAAGGCTTCCCCTACCGGACCAGGGCTGCCCGGGCGCGATTATGGCACCCCCGAACGTGATGGCAAGGGGAGCCGACGCAACAACTTCCATTCGCTCGATCCCCAGCTGTCTGTGTGACCGACAAAATTGCTACATCTTGCCTGGGGCTTTCAGGTGGTGCTTCTGGATCAATCGGCAGGATCGGTCGAACCCGCACGCAGTTGGTATTCGAGGGGTGTCGTGGCCGGGTTTGGCTCGACCGGTTTTTTGCTCCCTGACGATTGTAAGTGTGATTCCCGGCGGAACGATTCCACTCGCTTTTCGCAGCATGCGCTCTCCCGATCTCACCCGCAGCGTCTCATGGCCCTCCACCAACCCACTCCTGGGTTGGCTGCGGGCGGCTGGTCTGTGGTTGGTGCTGAGCGTGCCCTGGAGTTGTGCACCGTCGGGACACGCTCCCCTGGTCCTCGATGGAGTTGATCAGGCGTCTCCCGATGCCCTGTTGGTCCCAGGCAACTCCCCCTGGACCGACACCGGGGTCGAACTGCAGGCGGGGCAGCCAGTCACCATTACAGCCCAGGGTCAGATCCATGTCGGAAAATTGCGGGACACCGGCGATGGCAGCCAGCGCAGTGTCGGGCCCGAGGGGACGTTTTTGTACTCGGACGAGCTTCACGGCCGGGACTTCCCTCTGCCGGCGGCGGGGTCGGGCCCGGCCCCCTGTTTCTGCCTGATTGCCCGGATTGGTTCTGGGGCCCCGTTCTTCGTGGGCCAGGCCTGCAGCCTGCGGGCACCGGCGTCGGGCCGGCTGTACCTGGGGGTCAACGACTTTGACCCATTCGGCAACCTCGGGGGATTTCTGGCCGAGGTCTCGCTGCCCGCCGAAGTGCAGCCCTTGCAGCAACGCCTCGAGGTCCCGGCGGGACTCGAAGAGGGTGAGCCGGTTCCGGGCTGCGACGTGGTGGTTTTTTATGTGGATGGGCTGCGTCCCGACATTGTCGAGGAATTGGCCGCAATGGGGCAGATTCCCAATCTGCGGCGGCATTTTGTGGAGGGGGGAACCCACCTCTGCAATGCCTTCACCGCCTTTCCCTCGGACACCATCACCTCAAATGGAACGATGTGGACCGGATGCTTTTCCGATCGGCATGGATTGAAGGGACAAGTCCGTTTCAGCCGTCACCGCCGGAATTCCGACTCGTTCCTCGAGCCCATGGGGCCGGGGCGCAGCTCGCGGCAATTGGGTTTGCGGGGTGTCGACCGCCTGCTGCATGAAGGACAGGCGACAACTGTGCGGACGATTCAGGGCCCCGAGGCCGAGACTTATTGGCGCGGCACCCGCTGCAGCGAGACTCCGGCGGTGTACGATCACCTGCGGGCGGATGGCAGCGACTGGTCGACGGGGGTCTTGCCCATCATGACCCAGACTCCCCCCCTGTTGTGGACCCGCAGCATGGCGCGGTTTCTGCCCTACCTGCAATCGCACCAGGCGTGGCGTTACATCGACGACGCCAATACACACTACGCGTTGCGGCACCTGATCTCGCAACGTCGACGGGTGACCGTGATCTGGCTTCCAGAAACCGATTCGGTCAGTCACAAAGAGTGTCGCGGGCAGTTTGGCAGCACCCGCCGCACGATTGTGAAGGCGGATGAATTGGTGGGGGAGGTCACCGCCGCGCTCGAAGCCCAGGGACGGCTGCAGTCGACGTACCTCGTGCTGGTGAGCGATCACGGGCACCTGGGGGGTCAGACCAGCCATCTGAGCCGGTTCGATCTCGCCAACGAGGTCTTCTTTCATCCGCGCGAGGTCACACGGGATGGGCGTTGGGTGGGAGGGGGCCTGGGGCTCTCGGTCCGGCAGCACCGGTTTCGGAATTTCCATCCCACCGACGGAGATCTGCAATTTGCCTTCATCGATGGCGATTCGGATGGCGCAGCCCGGGTCTTCCTGCCACGTGGCGGTTATCAGTCCCAGAACTGGACTGGTCCCAATACGGCGGCAGAGCTGCTGTCCTATTCCGTCGCCAGCCATCTGCCTCCCGTCAATCTGCCGGAGTTTCTGGCGGGAATGACCGCCCGGCACGACGACGGCACCGTCCGTCATCCGATCGACCTGGTGTTGCTGAAGCTCTCGGCGGAGGCGATCTTGATCACCACCGCCGATCGGGGCCAGGCGGTGATCGACCGCCGACGCGACGCCGCGGGACAATGGCACTACCGCTACACGCCGGTCGAGGGAGTTCGACCCACCCCGGACGGCAGGGTGGAGTTCCACGCGGCGGCCGCCGCCAAGACCGATCCGCTGGGATTGCTGCAACGGGTGCGTCCCGCGTTTCTGCGACAGTTTCATGACGAGCAGACCTGGCTTTATGTGACCGCCACCAGCCAGTATCCCGATGCGGTGGTGACCCTCACCCGGCACATGCTGTGGCAGGAGAGCATTCTCGACCAGGAGCAGGAGTACGCTCCGGACCTGGTGGTGACGGCCCGTCACGGCTGGCTGTTCGGAACGCAGAACACTCCAGGAACCACCCACGGCTATCCGCTGGCCGAATCGGTTCGGGCGACGTGGTACATTTCCGGACCCAACATCCGGCGGGGGGCTCGGGCACAGGCCCCCTGTCGCCTGGCCGATCTGACACCCACTCTGCTGGCGCTCACCAGCACGCCCTATCCGGTGGAATCACTGGATGGCCGTCCGCTGCGGAACATCTACCAGGGGCGTTCCTGCGAGGAGTCCCTCGTCACCCCCACGTCGGCGACGGGTCCGATACCCCCGCGGGCCCGGCTGACACCGCGTTACTGGCGTGATGTGGACCTTCAGGCGTGGCAGAGCCTCGACTACCAGCCGGTCGACGTCTATTCGGGTCTGCCCCGTTCCATCAACGATGCGAATAATCCGTGGGACCTCAACAATCTCGCGTACAATGCGATGTCGATTGGGGACTGGAGCGTGTTCCGTCTGGCGGATGACGCCGCCTCGGCACTCACTCCCAAGCCAACGCAACTGACCCCCCGCCTCGAGCGGGTCGAACAGGGGTTGCCTCAAAAGACCCCCCGGCCCTGGATGGGAGAAGGAGTGCGGGCGCTCGACATTCCTGGTCTGGCACTCTCCGATTACAGCATGACCTCGGGGGGCAACATGAGCCGGGCGAACAACACCCTCGACTGGCTGCAGGGCCGGGGGGCGTCGATCGATCAGCGGCTCGCCAACCGGGTGAATGCCCCGACGGTCACCGGAATTCCGCTGTTGAACCAGGGGATTGACGGCATCCAGAACGCCTTCTGGGATGTCTACCGCTTCGGGCAGCGGGTCGCGGTGGAACTGCTTGACGAAGTGGTGCTCAATGGCATCGAGAACAACATCGACAACCTGCGCAACACGGGACGGAACATCCCGGCCGAAGTGCTGATTGAGCCCCCCGCCGAGTGAGGCGAGAGTGGCGATGGGCCCGACGGGAAGAGAGTCCGCAAATCAGCCCGCATCGATCGCCAGTGCATCGGCGAGACGAATGGTTCCTTCGTAAAGCGCCCGGCCGATGATCGCTCCCGAGAGGGAGGGGGCCCGTCGCCGGGCCGAGACCAGATTCCGCAGATCGTCGAGGGTGGTTACCCCTCCGGAGGCAATGACCGGGAAGCCGAGCTTGGCCAGCGCCACCATGTCTTCGAGCGTGGCGGGATCGATCCCCTGCATCATGCCGTCATTGGCGATGTTGGTGTAAACCAGGGCGGCCAGGGGCATGCCGACGTATTGCCGGGCCAAGTCCAGGGCGGGGGTCTGGGAGACATCGAGCCAGCCCTCGGTCGCCACCATCGAACCCCGGGCATCGAGTCCCAGGACCAGTTGTCCGGGGTAGGCTTCGCACATCGAGCGGAACCAGTGAGGCTGCTTGAGGGCCTGCGTCCCCACGATCACGCGATCGATTCCCACCTCATCGAGCATCAGGCGGATGGCCGCCTCATCCCGGATGCCTCCCCCCAACTGGCAGGGGATCTGAACCGCCTGGCGAATGGCCCGCAGCGCGTCGAGATTGAACGGACGCCCCGCCTTGGCCCCGTCGAGATCGACCAGGTGCAGCCACTGGGCCCCCTCGGCCTGCCACCGCGCGGCCATCTCGGCAGGCTGATCGCCGAACACCGTTTCCTGGGCATAGTCTCCCTGGCGCAGTCGTACGCAGCGACCGGCCCGCAGATCAATCGCGGGAAACAATGTGAGCGAGGGGGACGAATCCATGGAACACCAGCCGTCGAGGACGGCAATCGAAGGCGAAGAGAAGGGCGTTCAGAGGCTGGCGAAATTGCGGAGCAGCTGCAGCCCCACCGCCTGACTCTTCTCGGGATGAAACTGGGTCGCGAACATCCGTCCCCGCTGGATGGCGGAGGTAAATTCACCGCCGTACTGGGTCGTCGCCACAACCACCGCCGGGTCCTGTGGAACCACGTGATAGCTGTGCACGAAATAGAAGTGCGAGTCCTGGGGGATTCCGGCGAACAGCGGGCAGCCCGTCCGGTACCGCACCTGGTTCCAACCCATGTGCGGCACCTTCAACTCAGGAGAGTCGGCGAACCGCACCACTTCTCCGGGAATAACGCCCAACCCCGGCCACTCGCCGTCTTCATGGCTGATCTCCAGCAGGAGTTGCAAACCGAGGCAGATACCCAGGAAGGGACGGTCGGCCGCCAGATGATCGAGAATCGGCTCAACCCACTGTTGCCGCCGCAATTCGGCGATCGCGTCCCGGAAGGCCCCGACACCGGGCAACACCAGCTTGTCGTGAGGTTGGAGTTCGTCAGGCTGCGCGCAGACCCGGGCCACGAATCCCAGGGATTCGAACGCCTTTTGCACACTGCGGAGGTTCCCCATCCCGTAGTCGACAATCGTGATCATGGGAGGGATTTTAACGTTTGGCTGGCCGGGAGTGCAGTGTTATTCCTGGCGTGATCCCCCGTCGAATGGACGATCTGTGGCGGTTTGCGGGCCATTCTGACATCCATCCCCCGGATCAGGTGTCCTGTTTCACCTGGAATGCCAGCGATCCACTGGGGCAAACAGGGGGCGCACTTCCAGAATGCTGGTTTTCCAGGGCTCCACCTCAACCGGGCGAACCGGCCCTGGGAAATGTCCCCACGGTTTCCCCTCTTTCCGGAAAGACTGGAGACAGTCAACAGGCAGACCTCCCGGACACTGTTCGCGACGGGAAAGGAAATCGGATTGGTCCGAACCAATTCCGCAGTGGTGCGCCTCCGGAAAAAGGTACCTGCCTGAAAGTCCTGTTGTTGGGGTGGCGTTCAGCGGCAGAGACATCGATGGGGCCCCTGCTGCCCTGGAGCCTGACTGACGGCCCGACAGGGCGCGGCGATTGCAGCGGTCCATGCGATATCAACCAGAGTCTTGAATCAGGTTTCGGGCAGGATCCCCTTGGTTTGACAATCAACCCGGGCATGCGGGTTGGTCCACCGATTGGTGAGCCCCATCCCCCAACTCGATACCGCCCCTGATTCTGGCCTGTCCGCCAAGGGCGTCAGGCCTGTTGTAATCGGTCCATGTGGGCCGGGCATAATTGGAATAACCGCTTTTTTCTCCGGAATAGTATTTAAGAACCCGTCTTTTTGTTTTGTTTGGGTAAAGAGGGCGAAGCTCAACGCATAATTAAACAAGGCAGTCAGCAATGATTGCTGCAACGTTCCATACAGAGATTCCGCAGCTTGGAGAGACTGATGCAGTCCATTGTCTCTATGGGGTCGCCACCGGGACGCACGTGTGCATATGTGCGTCTGTCCGTCGATGCGGACCATCCCCTCCCCCGGGAGGGCTCGGTCCTCCTGGTGATGCTGGCTCTGTTGCTGTTGCTGTTGGTCCTGGGCTTCACGGCGTTCTCGTTCACCTCCCAGGAACACGAGTCGGCCAAGTACTACGCGGGGGCCGCGCAACGGACCGGAATCGAGGTCGACAGCAATCTGCTCTTCGATTTTGGACTGGAGCAGTTGCTGCTTGGACCGAATGAACGGAATTATCAAAGCGCTCTGTGGCCGGGTCGACACAGTCTCATTCCGAATATGCTGGGGATGTTCGGAGTTCATCCCGACGGCACGGGACGAACATTTCCACTCGACAGGCATCCCTTCAACGGTGTGGGGGTGAATCTGTCGGTTGATCCGGTCAGTCAGATTCCGGTTGTCGATAACAACCGGGATGGTCTGCCCGATTCCGACGGCGGGCTGTATCTGAACTGGAACTATTCGCCCGCCTCCCGACCCAACCCGAATCAACCTCCCCTCTCCCGGGATCAGATTCTCGCGCTGGCGGCGCCGGATGTCGACTACACCTATCCCGACATCAACAACGTCTTCCTCGCCCAGTTCGCGGAGGTGCGGCTGGTCTACAACGATCCCACCTCCATCGTTCCCGTGATCATTCCATCGTTTCATCGCCCGCAGTATCTGCGTGAGAAGTTCGACGGGGGCAATCCCTCGAAGCCCCGTCTCCGTCCCGATCTTTATCCGGGAAACGTGACGTGGGATCGGGCTCCACAAACCGTGGGGCAGGTTCTGCGCCCGCATGCCGACCACGTGGTAGTGACGCCGGATGCCTCGGGAAAGCCGGCCTATCCCAGGGATCCCCAGGCGGATTCCACTCGTCCGTATTATCGGCGGTTTCCGCTGCTGCACCAGGGACGGGACCTCAGCCCGGCCGATCCGGATGCCGATGGTATGCCGCGCGAGCAGGGCATTTGGTCCCTGTCGGGGAAAGTCACCGCTGCGGATCCGCGGGTCAAGAACTGGGAATACGACGTGGATACCCGGGGGACCGGACAGCGGGACGGGATCTGGCTGGACCTGGGGCATGCTCCGTTTTTCCTGCGCGATGGCCGGGGTGTCGTCCCGCTGTGGTCGTTTTCGGTGGTGGCGGCGGACGGACTGGTGAATTTCAACACCGCGGGCAATCTGAGCGCCCTCGCCCTGGGGATGACGACCGACAAATCCGACCTGGCCAGTCAGACCGTGTCCCGGTCAAATGCCGGGCGCTCCGTCTCGGAAATCAATCCCTTCTGGGCACTCACCGCCGATCCGCGAAACGGTCTGTTTCTCAATCCCCCACTGGCAACCGGGATGACTCCTCCCGGCAATTCCCTGTTCCAGCATATTGCCTTCCAGAAATACAACACCAGCGCCGAGAAGGCCATTTCCCGGGTCGAGCTGGCCAACCTGGAAATGTTGTTTTCGCAATGGGGACGGCCGGATTTCTCGGGTTCGACCGGCAGTGGCAGTTCGAACGTGTTCACGGCCTCGGAAATCATTCCGGGTCGGTATGGAGATGAGTCGCTGGTGTACCGCGCCTGGAATGAGGTGTCCCGATCGGACCCGCAGCGATGGCTGGCCTTTCCCCGTCCGGGTGCCCCGCTGCCCCTCGGGTCGTCTGTCGATCTGACGCGCTACCTGCAGGTGCGGGACGGCAACCTCACCGGAATCGTTGGGGACGATGATCTGAACGCGTTCGAGGGACAGGCGATGGATGACAGCGGTGCCACGACCCGGCTGGATCAGCATCCCGCCGTGGCCTCCGCCGAATTGTCCCTGGGAACAAGACTCCCCCTGGGAACCGGCCCGGAGACGCTGCTGAGTCAAGGGCATCCCACAGATTTCACCGGTGCGGGGGATGTCCTGGTGCCCGGTGCGGGGGGGTTGACCCGCCGCCTGATGGCCGACCCGCGCAATTCCCAAAGCCCGCTCCGCTGGCCCACATACAACCGGTACTCCCGCGGGAGCCAATGGGAGACGCTGCCGGTCAACGGTCTTGTCGGGAACTCCCATCCCAGCGGACTGCTGGACCACCCCGCCGAGATGATCCAGGACCATCGGTATCGGACGCCCGGATTGGATCAGCCCTTTCTCGTGGATGAACTGTTTCATCTGCATGCCAGTTCCTCCGATGTCTCCCAGGCGAATTCCCATTCGCGGCTGCGCCGCCTGCTGCCCTTCAATCTGGAGTCGAACCTGCAGGCCCAACAGATCCGCCAGCGGTTCACGACCAGCAGCTGGGATCGTTCCGAGCATTCCCAGACCTGGTCCGCCGACCCGCGGACCGCCTGGGAATTCAATGCCGATTTCGATGGGGATGGCTTGCTCGAATTTCCGCCCCTCGGAGGAACCCCCCAGTCGCCGGTCGAGATCTTTCGGTCCGCGACGCGCGCCTGGATTGGGTGTGAGGTGCCGGGCACTCAGTGGAATCCGGTGCATGAGCAGACCCGCTTGAATCCCCTGCACGCCGCCCGCAACCAACAACGGCGGCTGGACCTCAATCGGCTGGCGACCGCCGCCGACCGCCGGGTGCCGCTCCAGGTCCGCACTCCGGCCGCGCCGCAGATTCTGGAGAATCCGGTTCGGTTCCGCCGGTTGACACCGCATCCTTTCAGCAGCCAGTTCTTCAACTCCGTGCCTGATCGCTCGGCCGATCCCGGCCCCTCGTATGAGGATCCCCAGGTGCAGGAATTCTGGGCCCGTCGCGACCGGCAGGAGATGGCACGTGATATCTACACCCTGCTGTACCTCTTGTGCGGTCCGGATCCGGCTGCCGGGAGCACCTGGCCCACATATTCCGAAGACCAGTTGAGCGAGCTGGCCCAGTTCGCGGTCAATGTGGTCGATGATCTCGATCCCGACAACACCATCACCCGGTTCGAATTCGACACCAATCTCAGCAACGGCTGGAATCTCGACGACAACGTCGACACAGTCGACCCCCAGGACCGGGTTCTCCCGACGGGTGAGCCGGCGGTCGTCTACGGGGTCGAGGCACAACTGCTGACGTTTTCGGAAGTCTTGTTGGTGCACCAGTCCAAGACGCAAGACAACTCGAATCATCCCGCCACCCCTTACGACGATGGTGCCTCTGACCGCTGGTTTGCCCATGTGGAATTGCAGAATGTCAGTCCGGGACTGATTGGTCTTTCGAATGGGGGCTGGCGGCTCAGCCTGGCCAATCCCTCCACCGAGATGCGAAAAGCGGTGGAACGGACGGTCAAGCATCCCTCTGATCTGCGCACGAGCGTGATCTTCCGCCGCGATTCCCTCAACAACTCCACCCGGATCGAACCCGGGGCCCGTTACACTCTGGGAACCGCCGGACGAAACGACGGTCAGTTTGACACCATCGACGTCGGAGGCCAGTCGGTCGCACGCAGCGCCGATCTGCGGCTCGATCTCGACAACAAGAGCGACAGTCGGTTTTATCGGGTCAGCCCGATGGTGAAGGATGCGATCCCTCCCGGACCGAATACCGATGCCCTCCCAGGCACCAATCTCGACCTGGTGCATGGCCGCGATCAGGGACCGTCGCATTTCCAGCTGCTGCGGCACACCGCGGATACGACGGTCGATGTGACCAACGACCCAGGCTTTCGGGGCGGATTCGTACGGGGCAGCGATCTGGATCCAAGTCAGATGCTGGTGTTGTTTCTCGAGCGCCGGGCCGACCTGAACCGGGTGGGGCCCCCCTTGGGCCAATGGGACCCGAATTACGAGCGCGACAACCCCTGGATCACAGTCGATCATTTCGTGGTCCCGGCAGCCCAGCGGTTGCAAATCAGCAGTTCCGGGATCACCACGGCTGCCCTGACAAAACTGCTGCAGGGTCTGGGCAGCACGGAACGGCATCATCCTTTGGTTGTGATGGAGAGCCTGCTGACATCCCTGGGAGTTTCTGGGTGGGGTCTTCCCCAACTGCCCAATACCATCGGGTTGGGCAACTCCCGCGCCTCGGTGAACAACGCCGTGTGGCAGCCGCATTTCGATCGTGATTTCGACTCCGTAATGGATTTGCTGCGGGTACCGGTCCATGGACCCCAGGCACTGACCATGTACCATTCGGCCGGGAAATCACCCCTCGTCGAATACAACCTCGCTTCGGGGAATCGTTCGACGTTTGCCCGGGATTTTACGCCTGTGATGGGAGCCGCCAGATTCCTCCAGCCAACCAGCCGGTTTGGGCTTTCCAACCTCGGCAACCGGTGGTACCGCCTGCTGGATTTCTTCGAAGTCCCTCCCCTGGGACGCGAAGTCATTGCAGCCCGCTTTCCCCATATCCTCCCCGAGAACGTGTCCCGGATTCCCGGACGGCTGCAGTTGAACGCCATGACCCATCCCGAAAACCTGTTTGCCCTGCTGGATGATCCCCGCAGTTTCACGATCTCGGCCACCGAGGGAGCGCCGGAACGAATCGTCGATCCCCTGGAATCCAATCGGGATTGGTGGAACGAATTTGCACGGACACGCGATGGTCTCGATCCCATACTGCAACTGCCGCTTCCGGGTAATCCAACCGCCCGCCCGTTCCGCTCGTTCAACCACAGCCCGACCGGAACCGCCAAGCCCGAACTGCTCGAAAACACCCGCCTGCGTCGCCTCGCCCTCGACGCCGCCGCAAACAACCCCGTGGGTCCGTTTGATGCCAAATCACCCACGCAGCTCAGTTCCTCAGGGAAAGACTATCGCCGCCTCTGGGAGGCACGCTCTTTGGCCGACAAGACCACCCAGACAGTCGATCCCGTCTCCCGTAACCGACTGCTCGGCAAGGTGGTCAACAACAGCACCACGCGCAGTCACGTGTTCATGGTGTGGATGACCGTGGGATTTTTTGACGCCATCTTCCCGGAACCCCACAATCCCGCGATCGTCCAAATCGGGCAGGAGCTGGAAGATCAACCCCGCCGCCGGGGCTTCTTCGTGGTCGATCGCAGCCTGCTCGAGGAGGCCCTCGTGCCTCCTGCACAGCCTGGCCTGCCCCCCACCTTCGATTTTCGGAAGTTTATCCAGTACCGGCGTGAACTCCGCTGACGACACCTGCCCGGCGTGGGTTGTGCCGCCAGTCATCGCCGCTGGTCCCGGCCGCTGTCGGAGCGATCAACAGACTTCCGTGCTCCGGATACGCAGACCGCGCGCAGTGCCAACTTGATCGGCCGTGAGAGGACTTCTATCGTGCAATCATCTTTGTGGAGGTGATTCCCGGACTGGAATGCCGCGGGTGCGGTACCGGATTCACAACGGCCGTCGATCCAACGCGTGGATGGTTCACCTGGGTGTGTTGGGCCGCGCCAGGCAGAACCCCGGCGGACCGGATTCGCGATCGTTGGATTGAATTCACACCGAACTGGATGACGGAAGAACCTGATGCGTCGATTCGACTCTCGGCCACGAACCAGCCGTTTGGTCTGGGTGTGCTGTTGGTGTTGGCTTGCCGGGGGACTCCCCGCCGGGGCGGGAGAGCTGGCCGGGGTGACGGTCACCCCCCATCGGATTGAACCGACACTCAAGTACCGTCGTCCGCACGACACCAGCCTGGGGGCGCGGGTGCAGCTGTTTGTCCGGGGGCCGGCCCGCGATCCCCGATTCGACGGTCAACCAGCCCCCCACTGGGTGGAACAAAAACAATGGGCCTGGCATGACGTCACGGCCCAGCCGGAAGTTCCCGAGGGAGCCCTGGGAGTCTGGAATTTCAACGGGCAGGATCAACGCTGGGGAGTGGGACGCACGTTCCAACTGGAAGCGGCGGGGCTGAATGCGGTCCCCGTCTCCGTGCGTGAACCAAACCGGTGGATTTCGACGGTTACCTTTCTCGCCTCACAGGGAACCCGCCCTGACCAGATTCTGATCCACGTACGCAATGCCGCACCCCAGCCACTCACCTTGCGAAGCCTTCAGATCTGGCTCCCCCGCTCGGGCCAGGAGTGGCACACGTTGTGGCCCGGTTCAACCCACGCTCTCCAGCAGGTCATTCCCGCTGGTGAACCGGGGGTGGTGGAACTGCGGGTGGAACCACTCCCTCTGACCTGTGCCGTACTCGAACTGCAGACCGACGCCGGTGTCTTGTGGAGTCAGGTCCGGGTCCGTCCCGAGGTGTTCGACATCAGCGGAGGCTGGATCTTCGACGACAAGACCGAATGGAAGGGGGCCGTGGCGGGGCGCAGTCCCTTTCTCGACATCCTGGCCCATCTGCATGTGAACACCGCCCACTACGAACGGGCGCGGGGCTATACCGACGATCCAGCCCTGGTCAGCCGGTACCCCCTCAAGAGGTTCCATCGCCTGTGGCCGCTGGAGGAATGGGACACCGACGAATGGCTGCCGACGATCCATGCGGTCGAATTTCTGGGGGAACCGCAATATGGCGGGGGCCGCCCTGTGCCGCCGCAGGAGGTTTTCGACAAGCTGCTTCCCTATCGAACGAGCCGTCTGGCGACGACCGTGACGCACAGTGAAGAACGGATCTGGCGGTTCTATGCGGGTCTGTCGGACTATCCGCATTTCGATGCCTACCGGGTGGTGGCCCCGGCAGCAGACGCCTGGCGGCTGTACGACCGCTGGGGGGGGCGGCAGATCTCATGGGGGGCTCCGCTCGAGACGATTGGCGATCTGTGCCGGTCGTTGCGGGAACTCAATCGTCCGGCTCCCACCGCCGTCTGGTCACAGGGGCCTCATCACGACTGGGGGGGCGGGTTTTTTGGTGGCGGCCGCAAACGGAGATCCCCCACGCCCGATGAGCTGCGGGCTCAGGCACAGCACGCTTTGGCCTCGCGGGTCACATCGCTGTACTGGTTCAACCTGAGTCCCCGTTCGCTCGGGATGTTTCCCGACCTGTGGGAGCCGATGACGCTGGTGGGGCGGGAGATTCGGATGCTGGAGCCATTTTACCTCACCGGGGCGGCGAGTCATTTCGAGCGCCGCCAGGGGCCCGCCGGTGAACCCGATTGGGAGTTGTCGGTGATCTCGGGGCCCCGGGGGGGAGTCCTGTTTGCTCTCGATACGGCCTATATGGCCGATCCCCAGGAGAACGTGTTTCGGTTTGGCGAACCCCGAGCGGCCCAGTTCCGGTTCCCTCTTCCCGCGTGGCTGCGGAATCCGCAGCGGGTGGTGCGGGTCGACGCGGAGGGAATTCATCCCGTCGACTGGAAGCCGGTGGCCGAGGGGGTCCAGATCGCGGATGAGGCCAGTCGCGATCGCATCTACCTGGTGCTTCAGGACGAGCGGGAATTGCAGGGGGTGGCGGCGCGACGGGAGGCAGCCCTGGCGCGCGAAGCCGAGTATCCCCTGGATCGGGCCGCGTTCGAGGCGTTGACCTCGCCGGGGGGAGGGAAGTGACCTGAAACGCGCGACGGGTTTTCGTGGCTCCGGTGTCCGCCCTGCGGGGAGACGTGGCAATCGAGGGAGTTGACGGGAGAATTCGCGGGGGGTGGCCGGGGGCGATCTCCCGCTCGTCCCAACGCCGCGATGGTTGGGAAGGCCGAAAGTCCGGTGTTTTTTACAAGCAGTCCAGCGTGGCCACGGCGGTGCCTTGAAGTTTTTCTCAAGCCACAAGTCGTTTGTTATATGATGGTTGGGGTCGCTACCGGAAAACGGCATGTGGGGCACGGCCAAATGGGAACAGGATTTTCCCTTGCGACTGGGGAGCGTGTCGAAACCAATCCCTGGGAAGAGGAGACGAGGATGAAGAAGGGTCGCCGGGTGTGGAGCTGGGTGGTGTTGGGGTTGGCGGCCGTTGTGGGGCTGGCCTGGTGGGCCTTGAGCTGGGAACCAGCGTTTTACCCCGAGGCACGGCTGTTGGACCGGAAGGATGAGGAGGTTCGCAGTCTTTCGAAGCAGTTCACCCAGAATCTGATGCAATTCACTGATGAATTGCGGAATGAGCCGACCTTCGAGGCGGTGTTTCACGAAGACCAGATCAACGCGTGGCTGGCCGACGAGTGGGAGCGGAAGTATCGCCAGTTGCTCCCTCTGGGTTTCAGCCGGCCGCGGCTGCATTTTTCGCCGGACGGGGCCCAGGCCGCCTGCCGGGTTGACCTCGGTCCCCTGCATCTGGTGGCGAATGGAGCCGTGCGGATCTTTCCCACAGACGACCATCGCCTGGCGATTGCGGTGGACGCCCTGCGGATGGGGCGGGTTCCCCTGCCGGCGACCGACCTGCTGGAGCCGTTGGTCAGTCGTCTGCAGCGCGATCGGCGGGGGGTGGAATGGCGGGAAATGGAGGGGTCGGATGTCCTGGTGATGGACCCGTTTGACCTGGCCGATGATGACAACCGCAAACGCTCTCCGACCGAACGCCGCCTGGAGGTGGTCGAACTGGGGGACAGCGAATTGCGACTCAAGGGAGTGCAGGTGCCGCGGAAACCCAGATAACCCGCAAACCCTGCAGAAGCCTGCGGCAACCTGCCGGGGAAAAATCGGACCTGCCGGTCGGGGGTGAGAGACGGGGGTTTCTGGCACAGGGATTCGTAAAGAGGCAGGGCCGGGGCCGGTGGGGAGCGTTTCTCGCGAAGTGCGAGAGTGAAAACTATCATTCCCGCCACGGTCAGGTCGGCGGGTCAGGCAACCGGTGTGGGGGCCTGACCGCCGTGGGGTCCCCGGTGGATCAGCCAGTCCCCCTCCGTCACCCTTCGCAGGATCACGCGTTCATGCGTCAGGACATCGAAGAAGTTGGTCAAACCTACGGCATTGAAAAGTGGGGGGCCGGCTATTTCTCGATCAACACGGACGGGCACCTGATGGTGCATCCCGAGCGGGGGCGGCCCGGAGCCGACGTCTACGACCTCGTGGACAAGCTGGTCCGGGAACGGAAGCTGTCGACCCCGCTGTTGCTGAGGTTTCCGCAGATCCTCGCGACTCAGCTGAAACGCCTCTGTGCCGCGTACGAGGCGGCTTCGCGGGACGCGGGCTACCAGGGAGATCATCTGCCGGTCTTCCCGATGAAGGTCAATCCCCGGCGGGAAGTGGTCGGGGAATTTCTGCGGGAGGGAGTGGGTCAGTCGGTGGGGGTCGAGTGTGGTTCGAAGCCCGAGTTGTATGCCGCGTTGTCGCTCGAACAGCCCGCCGGCTCATTGCTGATCTGCAATGGGTTCAAAGACGAAGGGTTCGTCAATCTGGCCCTGCTGGGAACGCAGTTGGGCAAGCGCGTGGTGTTGGTGGTCGAGAAGCTGACCGAGTTGAAGATGATCCTGCGGCGGTCGCGCGATACGGGGGTCACTCCGTGGATCGGGTTGCGGGCGAAGCTCTATTCGAAGGGCTCGGGGAAGTGGTCGAGTTCGGGGGGTGAGGCTGCCAAGTTCGGGCTGACCACTTCGGAAATCCTCGAGTGCATTCGCCTGCTGCGGGCGGAGGGACGCGAAGAGACACTGCGGCTGCTGCATTTTCATATCGGTTCGCAGGTGACCGACATCCGGCGGATCAAGAACGCGATGCGCGAGGCGGCGCGGGTCTATGCCAAGGTCCGACAGATGAAGTTGCCAGTCGAGATTCTCGACATTGGCGGCGGGCTGGGGGTCGACTACGACGGGTCTCGCAGCACCTTCGAAGGGTCGATCAACTACTCCATCGAAGAATTCGCCAACAATGTCATCTACACCCTCAAAGGGGTCTGTGATGACGAGCAGGTGCCGCATCCCCACCTGGTGACTGAAAGCGGCCGGGTGATGACCGCCTACCATGCGCTGCTCGTGACGTCGATTCGGGATGAAATCGAAACCTTCGCGAACGATCGGCCCACCGTGGTGCTGGATGACGACGACCCGGAGGTGATTTTTGAGCTGAACCAGGTGTTGGGCAGCATCAACGTCAAAAATTATCGCGAACTCTATCACGACGCCCTCGACGCCAAGGATGAGCTGTATTCGCAGTTCAACCTCGGGCTTGTCTCGCTCGAGGACCGGGCGAAGGGAGAAGTGTTGTTCTGGGAAATCTGCTCGAAGGTCTCGCAGTTTGCGCAACGCGAGGGGATCAACGAGCACGAATTTGTCGATCTGCAGAAGACACTGGCCTCGAAATACCTGTGCAATTTCTCGCTGTTTCGCTCGGCTCCCGACTCGTGGGCGATCAAGCAGCTGTTTCCGATCATGCCGCTGCACCGGCTCAATGAAGCGCCCGATACCGTCGCCACCCTGGTGGATGTGACGTGCGACTCGGACGGGTGCATCGACCGGTTTGTGGATGTGAAGACGGTCAAGCAGGTCCTGGAGATCCACGAGTTCCGCGGGGAACCCTATTATCTCGGCGTGTTTCTCGTGGGGGCCTACCAGGAAGTGATGGGGAGTTATCACAACCTGTTCGGCATCCCCAATGAAGCCCAGGTGGCGATTGGACCCGATGGGCGGGCCCATGTCGCCAAGATCATCCCGGGGAGCCGGGTGGGAGACATGCTGACTTTCGCCCGTTTCGACCACCGGCAGGTGGCCGAGGGTTTTCAGAACCAAGTGGCCGCCCGCGTGTCGCAGGGGGCCCTGACCGCCGCGGCGGCAGAACAGATTGTCGCCGAGTACACGGCCGTCCTGCAGGGAACCACCTACCTCGAGTAATCATGTCGCACACTCCGGAATTCACAGCGCAGCCCTATCAGGGAATCGCCACGTTTGGACGCCGCCCGTTCGATTCGCGGGGGGCAGGTGCCGACGTTGCCATTCTGGGGGTCCCCTACGACAGTGCCACAACGTATCGCAGTGGTGCCCGGCTGGGGCCACGGGCAATTCGCGAGCAGTCGTTGCTGCTTTGGGGGTACAACAACGCGTTGCGGGTCAATCCGTTCGAGACGCTCAGGATTGTGGATGCCGGGGATGTGGATGTCGTTCCCGTGAGCATCGAGGCCACGCAGCGGGCCATTCAGTCGCGGGTGGAGGCACTGCGGGGAGAGGGGGCGAAGGTGTTGCTGTTGGGGGGGGATCACTCGGTGTCATTGCCGGCATTGCGGGGACATGCCAGCACACTGGGGGAAGTGGCGGTGGTCCATTTCGATGCCCATCCCGATACCTGGAATGAGGAGTTTCCGGGGCAGCGTTACAGCCATGGGACACCGTTCCGCAGAGCGCTGGAAGAGGGTTTGATCGCCAAAGGCTCGTATCTGCAGATTGGCCTGCGGGGACCGACCGCCGGGCCGGGGGATTATGAGCAGGCGCGTGACCTGGGGGCGCGGGTGCTGACCGCCGACGCGGTCTACGACCTGGGAATGGATGGAGTCCTGGAGGAGATTCATGAAGCGGTGCGGAAGCGGCCTGTCTATGTGACGCTGGATATTGACGTGGTGGATCCGGCGTTCGCCCCGGGAACGGGAACTCCCGAGGTGGGGGGGCTCACCAGTCGCCAGATCCTGCAGTTGGTCCGGGGGTTGAAGGGGCTCAATCTCGTGGGGTGCGACGTGGTGGAGGTCGCCCCTGCGTATGATCCGGCGGGGATCACCGCGATTCTGGCCGCCAACCTGGCGTTTGAGTTTCTGAGTCTCTGGGGCTGCGGCAAGGGGTCCAAAAAGCGTTCGTGAACCTCGCAAAAAAAATTCGAGGAACCTCATTGACTCAGCCGAACTTAGTTCTTATGATTCGTCTTCCTCGCTGACGGCAACGCCAACGCGTTCCGCAGTCGGGCAGCCGCGACACCAGATTGGCAAAATGGGTCGCAGGGAAACTTGCGGCGAGTTTGGTTGTTTGTCACAGCATTCATGTTGTGCGGACGCGAATTCGAGCCGTAATTTCTTGAGTGGGTGGCTTGAAGCAGCTTCAAGTCCAGTCTCAGTTGTTGGTTGCGTCCAACTCTTTGAGTGGCTTGGATCTGCTTCAGTCCACACGGGCTGTTGCCGCAGGATGGCCGCTGTAAGGCGGTAGGGTTCTGCGGCTT
>Ga0315899_10002789_pt1 | contig 19182 bp, 15 predicted proteins | sample LakEriMetagenome_2_FD_203518 | JGI IMG/M metagenome (GOLD analysis project Ga0315899, IMG submission 203518) | Freshwater fungal communities from buoy surface, Lake Erie, Ohio, United States - Buoy 4 MA112 | ecosystem: Environmental > Aquatic > Freshwater > Lake | place: USA: Lake Erie, Ohio... | reverse complement strand
CCTCCATGCGGTACACTGAGTCACTGAGTACACGGGCCGCGCGTCCTGCTGGCGCGGTGGACGAGCCCGGCAGCGCGGCACGAGTTTCACACCGATCCTTCCGGCAGTTGGGAAAAACGGCCAACGGTCGAGAGAGAGGCAACAGGGCCATGGACGACGGGGTGGGAGGCCGTGGAGCGGCGGGCGACGCGGCGGGCGGCGAGAAGGAAGACGGAGACAGCACGCAGAGTGCTGTACCTGATGAGACAGCGCAAGTTGGCAGCAGCAGCACCCGCAAGCGCCGGAGACGGGAGGAGGCTGACGCAGCGGGGGCCGCCGGCAAAAAAGCCAAGACCGGCAAGGGCTGCGGCGGCGATGACCAGGGCAGTGGGCCGCCCCCAGTGGTGCATATTACGTGCTCTTCGGATCGGGCGGCGGTTGACAGGCCGATGTTCGTGGCATCAGAGCGGTATCTGCGGCTACTGCATGGCCTAGATCCCGGCTTCTTTCCTCTCTCCCATGGTCCCTACCAGGCGCTGCTCAACGAAGAACCTGGAATCTACCTCAAAAACTCCTCGGCCGTCATGTCAGCCACGCAGCAGCACCACGGCAAAGGCGTGACGGCGGGCTCTCTGGTGGTGGCAGCCCCCCAAAGCGCCGACGCCAGCGCCCCAACCTGTCTCAATGCGCTGGCGGGCTGGCCCCTGATGACGTTTGTCCTCCCCCCGCACAAGCAGCCTGGGCTCAAGTGTGAGGTGCCCGACACGGCGAGGCTGCATTACTACTGCATTAACGGGTGCGTGTGCACCGAAGCTGGGCGATCATCTATTTTCTCCAAGGGTTGCCCCGGGGTGTCTATGCCTCCGCCTTTCGCTGCTGCCCCTGCGTCTGCTGCTGCGGACTCAAGCGAGGGCAAACAAGGCAGGAGCGTGGGGCTAGCAATCGAAGAGGTTGCCTTCTTAGGTACAGGAGCCGCATCGCCCTTCAAGTATCGGACGGTCAGCGCCATCTATCTCCACCTCTCCGACACCGCGCCGAGGGAGCACGACGCTGGAGCGGCGGAGCGACCGCCGCCCGGCATGCTGCTGGACGCGGGGGACGGTACTTATGGCGCACTAGTGCGCAAGATGGGTGCGGCACGTGCAGACGACGCAGTACTCGGGCTCAAGATGATCTTTATCTCGCACAAGCACGCCGACCACATTTCAGGTGCCGCCAACATTCTCACACGCCGAGCCGAGCTGCTGCGTCTGCGGCGTGAAGCGGTCGCGGGCGGCGCGGCTGCACCAGACAGCGGACAAGCCACGGTGGACGCTCAAGTGATGGTGGTGGAATGCAGCGTGTGCGGGCAACGGTTCGGCAGTGAGTCATCACTTGACATGCACCAACGAGCTGTGCACCCGCACATGACACGCCCACCTCTGCGGGGTGTGGGCGATGGAACGTGCGCGGCAGGCGCCGCCCCCGGATTCACACGCGACGAGGATCGTCTGCTCGTCGTGGGTCCTTTGTGGGTGGACTCCTGGCTGCGGGACCTTGGAGCGCTTGAGCCGCTTTCCTACAGATTCATCGATTGTCAAGACTTGCTCCAGTCTTCGAAGAGCGGCGCGCGCGAGTGTCTCTACGAGGAACTAGGCGTCAATATCACGCCTGTCTTGGTTCAGCACTCGTTCCCGGCATATGGAATAGTGCTGGACTTCGCCGCCAGTGCACTCACACGGCACGAGCGTTTCAAGCTGGTCTATAGCGGCGACACGCGCCCCTGCCAAGATCTTGTCGTGGCCGGCGCTGATACTGATTTGCTCATCCACGAGGCCACGCACTCGGACGACATGATTGACAAGGCTCGCTCTGACAGGTGCTTGTCTGCATGCCCCGCGTCCGGCTTCCTTTCTTCTGCACAGCATTGTCCGACCCTCGCGCGCGGTGTGAGATGCAGTGCGACACACGCTTGACCGCGTCTCCCGCGCTCGCGCGCAATATCTGTCGCGTCCTCTCGCTCTCGCTGCGATGGCGCAGGCACAGCACCGTGGGTGAAGCCATCGACATTGCGACGCGTATGCGCGCCAAGCACACCATCCTCACCCACTTCAGCAGCCGTTTTGAAAAGTTGGTGCCCGACGTGCGCGCATACGGCACGCGGGGAGCCCATGTGTCGTGTGCGGTCGACGGCATGCACGTACCCCTGGCACGCTTGCCGCTACTGCCCGCTGTCAGTGTGAAGATGACGGATTTGCTCGCGCAAGAATATGGCGAAGTCGAAGATGGCGCCGACAGCGATTAGCGCTGCTTCCTGTGCGGTCTCGCGCATACTTGTGTGTATGTGTATGTGTATGTGGGGGGGGCAGCTTGTTTTCTACAGCGATGGAGCATCGCCTCGCCTCCTCCTCCCCTTCCTCGAGTGGTCTCGGTTCCTAGGCCCTGGCTGCGTCGTCACTCGCTGGCGCCACGGGCAGTGCAGGGCCACCGACGCCAAGGGCAGGTGTGCACCATGTGCTACCACGGAACCGAAGCGAGTGCAAAGGGGTAAAAAGAGGCAAGCGATCGGTAGTCTTTACCTACAGTTTCAGCAGCCGATGTCCTAGCCGAGGAGGCCAAGTTCCTCGGCGATTAATCAGACCGGGGCAGCGCTGTGGCCAAAACCGGGGAAGGGTTGGGAATTCCTAACGTAGACTTATGGGACATTACCTAATTTACTACCGTGTGGGAGCATCCAGCCAAGGACCTTTATTGCGGTATGTGAACCGCCAGTACGGCAATAATCTCTCTTTCTCTCTCTCTCTCTCTCTCTATCTCTCTGCCCTTATGGTGTTAGCTATGTGCACCGCGCGGTGCATGCTGCATGGAGCTCATAGCAGTGTAAACTCGCGCGAAAATGAGTTGGCGTCTACTGTTGTGTGCACAGTCGCCGCGCGTCCGCACTGTCTGAGGTAGGCCATTGCAATCATAAGATCGTGATCGGTGTGCAAGTACTGCTGCATCCCTAGCCACTGCCGTCCCCACAAGGTTGCAGGCGCCCTGATAGTAAAAGTGACACGGCGGCGGCCACCATCACGCACGGACTCCACCGCATCCGGCACAGACCTGCTAGCTCCAAAGGCCTTGGCGAAGGAATTAAACTTTCCGACTTCTTTGAGGTACTTTTCGGTGTCTACCGAGGCAGAGGTCACAGTCATGTCCAGCGCGTAGCCCAGTTCCACCATCTTTTTGTACAACACCGTGAGAGAGGCAACAAACTGGTCATCCGAAGCATCGGCAGGTAGCACCGCGGGAGGTTGAGTGTAGAAACTCTCGCCCGTAAAATTCGCCATGAGACCTGCGTACATTTTGTCGCCCGCAGTTTTGAAGAAGGCGGCTGGCAACACTTGGTTGTCAGTGAGAGAGGCATCACGCGAAACGACGCTTTTTGTGCCCTCAGCACCTGTGCGTTCCTCAAAGAGCAGCTTGCCCTCCCCCATGAGCTGCGAGATCGTTGCGAACTGAGCTGCCGAGATGAAGTCGAAGTACATCGGGTCCGACAGGTCTCCCTGTTTGCAGTCATTTTCAGCCAAGTACTTCTCCCACTCGTTCTGCCGCAAGAGAAAAAAGTCTTTTTGAAACTGGTCCATGGGAACAAAGTTTAACGCGTCCACCGCGTCGTAGCAAGACCTCATCAGCAAGACAGCAAAAGGCCTGTAGACCAATGTGCGCGGCAGCCTGCTACCGCAATGCCACATTGCGCGCCATGTCAGACGTCCGCTGCAAAGGCCTTGCGCACCAGGCGCGTGCGCAGGGAATCGCACGGCATCCACACGCACCGCACAGGCGGAGGCCGGCGCGTGTCGATGTAGTTTTTGTCTATGGTCTTGCCCACTTTTGCAGCCAACTGCTCGGCGAAAGACGGCGGCAGGTCACCGTCCGACCCGAAAATCGCTGTGGTCTGAAATTTCAGACGCAAAACTGTCCGTCACAACAAACAGCAGAAGATCGGCCTCGACGTCGTCGCATGCCCGTCGACACACCTTGCGGACGCGGGCGCGCACAGCATATGCATGCGGCTGTTCACGCACCTTTGCAAAATCCATCGCAAACGCCGGCGTTGCAATCAGCAGCGCAGCAGCCGCAGATCCTGCCTTGAGGACATCGCGCCTGGTCGCCCCCGGGGAAGCCGACGCGGCGGCGTGCAGCATGAAAGCACGGCCGGGGACACGAGGCGACCCTGTGCCCAGTCGGATCCCTGCTGAACCGGCCCACGCTGCAGATGGCGCGGCGGACATGTGAAACGCCGCACTTGAGCACATCGCGCCTGGTCGGGGAAGCCGAACCTTTAGACACGTTCGGGTTTTTGACTAAAAAAAAACAGCTGTGGAAACCGTAAAATTATGTTCTCCTTATCCTTTTTAAAACGCTCGGAGTGGATTCCTGCGTTTTTTTAATCTTTACGACAAGAGTTTGCCTGAAAACCAGACTAAACGGGGTGAAATTAATTTATTTCGAACAATCTCGAAAGTTTTAGTCTACGTTTTTGGTTCGAAAAGAATCGATTTCCAGGCGATCCTCAGAAACACTTTAGGAACTCTGGTCGATTCGGGCCTCTCGTGGAAACTCAAAAACAAGGTTTTTCACATACATCTAATAACGAACTGAGATGTCCCTGCAAACCCGGCGTCCAGCGGTGGGGCAGGAATGGCGGATGCCATTGATCATCACGCCATGGCAATGGGAGAGAGAGCAGGAGCAAAGACCGTTCACGCTGAAACTGATCCAGGGCACAGGCGCCCAGCAGCTGGTCCAGCAGCTGCATCATCTGCGGCGAAGGGATCGGAAGGGCGGGCCCGACCAAGCGATGCAGTGGCGAAAGAGTCCAGCCGTGGGGCAGGAGAATACGATCCCTTGCAAGTCTCACGCGAGGAATTCGCAAGGCGATTTTTCACGAAACGCGAAGACGTGCTACGGTTCCTGCATAGGAACAACGTTCTGAACAGCGAAATGCAAACAGAGCTAGCCGTCAGGTTCATGTTGTTCTCTTCGAAACTAGATGCAAACACGCCGCTGCCGCATCCCAGCGCCATCCGCGGGAATCTTCCAGCGCCATCCCCAGCGCCATCCGCGGACCCGCTGCTTCAACTGCCGTGGCGGGAGGGCACGGTGGATTGCGCGGTCGTTTGCGAACTGGTACGTCAGTACCCGGATGCAGCGCACCAGAGGAATCAGCGTGGCAACACGGCGCTCCACCTGGCCGTGGAGAACCGGGCAAGCTGCAGCGTGGTGGTGCTTCTGCTGGCTGCCAACCCTGAGGCTGCAAACATTGCCAACGAAGGCGGCTGGCGGTATGCCGCAGCAAAAGCCTGGAATATGCCTACCTGTTTGTCTTGCACATAATGTCCAATTATTATTTCCAGTATCTTTCTCTTCAGCATTATCAGTAACATAAGATATACACTCGTGCGTGCGCCCCCAGGCAGCTCGTGCGTGCGGCGCTGATGTGCATGCGCGTGTGTCCACGCAGGCCTTTGCATCTGGCAGCAACCAACCACGCGGGGCTGGACATTGTCGCCGAGCTCCTCTATGCATCGCCGTCTGCCGTTAGAACGGTTGACAACACGGCTGCTTATCTCCCGCTGCACTGTGCCGCGCAGAGCGGTGCCGACGCGGACGTGATCTTGGGACTCCTAAAGGTCGTGGAAAGCATACTAGAGGAGGAGGAGAAGGAGTTACTGTATTCCATGATACTATAGTAGGGGGACTAGAGATGTACAAGCCGCGTGGCTCGCAGCACTCTATAGTGCACGATCCTTGAGATCCTTTGGATCTTGAGATCCTTTGGATCTTGAGATCCTCGCAGCACTCTATAGTGCACGATCCTTTCTCTCCCCGCTAGATCAACACCCACCTACACAGGTTCTATATAGTACCAGCCACATTCTCACTCCACCTCACTACCCTCGGCGCACTCTCTATTCTAAATCAAGCAGTAATGCACGCAACTTTATGCAGGCGTACCCGGAAGCTGCAAGCATGCGGAACAAGGGCGGAGGAACTGCCCTGCACTTGGCAGCGTGGACCAAATCCAAGCTGGCGGTTATGCAAATCTTGCTCAAAGCGTGCCCGCAGGCTGCAGGCAAGCTCTCAAAAGTCCGCATATAGTAGGTGTCTTTTGCCCCTTTAGTAGTTCTCTTTTGACACTTGTGTGGTCTGCGCAGGCTGGGCTGATAGTGCGGGATGGCTTCCACTGCACTGCGCAGTGCAGCGGCAGCCACCGAATGATTGTGCAGACCAGGAGGTGTGTCCAAGAGGCTGTCCTCCCCTCACTGTCTGACTGTCTCAGCTGACCTACTTCAGCATCATGATACTCTCTGCCCCCTCGTCTAGGCACACGCCCTTTTCAAGATCCATCAGAAGTAAACATCATCGGCTGACTGTCTGCCTGGGCATGCGCAGCTAATAGAGGAGCTGCTGCGTGCGTTTCCTGATGGGGCAAGCGTAGCTAATTCTCATGGCGAGTTGCCGCTCCATCTGGCAGTCAAGTCTCAGGCCGGGGTGGAGATTGTCAGACTCCTCCTACGGGCACATCCCCAGGTTTATCAACTTTGATGATATTTTTATTTTTCAAGAGATTTCTAATTCTATTTTTATCAATAGGCTGCAAAGACACCCGGGCAAGCCGGATTGCTGCCCTTGCATCTGGCAGCTGGCAAAAGAGCCGGTTTGGCCGTGGTGACGGCCTTGTTGAAGGTTTACGCTGCAGCGACAGGCGTTGCGAGTGAAGACGGCGATTTGCCGCTGCACTTGGCAGCGGGAGACGCGGAGCTCAAGGTCAGTGGAGTAAGTAGTATACAGTCGCCGGAAAATTGTTTTTGGTTTTTTATTTTCTTTGATCTCTTTACATGGCATTTTTTTAAAGAATGCTCCGCTATATACTGGAGTGGTGTGAGTGTGGCTGGTACTATAGGACCTGGTGTAGGTGGGTGACTGTTGATCTAGTGTGGATGGATCGACGTGCGAGGAAGCTGACTCTTCAGGGATGTTGTGGATGTGGAATGCGGGATTCAGGTGATCCAGAGTCTGCTGCACGCAAACCCCGGGGCAGCGAGGGTGCCAGGCCAAGATGGTGACACGGCTTTACATATTGCCGTGGGCAACAACGCGGAGATGTGCGTGGTGAAAGCATTGATTGCTGCCCATGCAGGCGCGGCGTCGGCAACCAACAACGACATGGATATGCCGTTGCATGTAGCTGTTGCCAACAAAGCTGGTCTGGATATCGTCGACGCCCTTGCGCACGCCTGGCCCGCGGCCATGAGCATCACGTCTTCCAACATCACATCTTCGGATGTGGGGTGGTTGCCCCTCGAGTACGCCAAGGCCATCTTAGATGGGCACCGCCGGGAAGAGAGTCTCGACCAGGAGAGTTATCTGGACCAGTTGGAGGAATTAGCGACAATTGAGGGTTGCGCCTATTCCTCCCTTGACGACAGCGCCCTCCAGGAGTATGAGCGCTCTCTGAAAACCCAAACACGCGTGTTTGGCAAATCCCACCAAACTCTCCGCTCGCTCCAAATCCACGCGGAATGCCGCCTCCTGGCAGGCGGGCCCGCCTCGCAGGCCGGTTTCGGTGCGAGTCTCTCTGGGGCAGGCGGCGAGCATTCTCGCCTGGGCACTGCCAGTATATATAAACCGGGTGCAAAACGACGTACACAGCAACATGCTTCTAACATGCAGCATCAGCAACAGCCAGCCGAGGAGGAGAGAGAGAGAGAGGCAAATCACAATATGCAGATGCTGTTGCAGGAGATTATGGATGAGGAGAGCAAAGAAGCCAAACTGGCTGAGAAGAAAAAGGGCAAGAAGAAAAAGAAAAAGGACTCGAAGGCGGGGGCGGTCGCGGGGGCGCCAGTGCAGCCGGCGCAGACCGGCAAGGTGCCAAGTGGGGTGAGCGGAGCTGCGGAGACTGGTGCTGGGCAGGCAGGTGCGGCGGTGACAGAGGGTGGCGCAGTAGGAGCAGAAGCGGACACCAGTGCGGCAGGCGGAGCGCCGGCGCAGCCTAGTATGCCTCAAAGGGCGGCGCAATCTGAAGCAGCTACAGCAGCCAAGACAAGTCTGCCTGCGCCCCAAGCCGCAGCGGAACGCGATCGGGCAGGCGGGGGGGAAGTAGCTGCTGGTCTCAACGCTCTCCAATATGAACCCTCTGCCAATGCAAAGGGTGCAGCAAATCCTGACAGGAGTGAGGGAAGAAAGCAAGTGCATGGCCAAAAGGCAACCCAGCTTGCTTGCGCACCAGCGGTCGGTGTGGTGTCTACAGTTCGCATGTCCCTTGCTCAGCTCAACTCGCCCGAGGGCAACTTTGCTGCCGCTCGAGTCTCTGAGAGCGACATGAAAGATGTGCACCAGAAATTCGACGCAAAGATTATCGAACTATCTGCCCCAAATGTTGCGCCGTCATCGGCCTCGGCTGCTTGCATGGCATCGGAGGCAGTTGCCTCAATCGCATCCGATGGAATGAGAACCACACCTGCTGCCGGGGGCACCTCAGCTTCTCAAGTGCTTCAACGTAGCCCTGAAACGCCGGTGGCGCCAGGTGCAAGCGTAGACCAAGTTTGCGATTGGCTAGTCGGAGTGGAGCTTGGCGAATATCGTGACATCTTCCACACAAACAAGATTGACTGGGAAATGCTGCAAGAGCTCGAGGAGGAGGACCTTGTCAACGACTTCGGCATGGCCAACAAATATCACCGCCGGCGCTTCTTGGCAAAACGTTCCCTTTATTCTCTGCCGCTGTCCCCGTCGCTGTCTGCACCTGCGCTAGCAGAGGCTGCCGAGAAGCGAGAGTGTGTCATTTGTCTTCGTTCTGAAGTTTCTGGTTGGGTGATCATGCGGCCGTGTGGACATGTCTGTGTTTGCACCCAGTGTGAAAGAGGCTTAGACAAGTGCCCGGTCTGCAGACAGCACATTTCTGAGAAGTTCCAGGCTTTCTTGTAGATGGCGTTGGTACAATCAAGTGCTGCGCTGCAGATCTTATGTTGAACTCTACAACCCAGAACTCATTTCCCTAATAATCAACTCCACATAAATGAGTCAATGAAATTTATTTTCCCGGTGTCTACAAGTTACGAGCTCATTCCTCAGGTTGCCATCGATAGGTTGCCATCGATAGGTTGCCATCGATACCTACGAAGCATCAAAGCGACCTGGGAGAGCAGATCATCATGGACCAGCGTACTTTGCACGACCTGTCGGAGCGTGCCGCTCAGGATTTCCTGACTGACCGCGCGCGTACAGCGACTGAAAACAGGCTGTACGATTCCTGGGTGGAGATCGCGCAGATCCATCGTTTGCATTTCGAGCACAAGCCTGAACTCAAGTGGCCCCAATCTTTCTTGGAGAGGATTGCGCGCATCCCAGTGCTGGAAGTTTCGCGTTGCTGAGTCATGCACAGCCACGAGGCGAGCAAGAAGGACGGGGTACGGCCGAGATTCGGCGGCCGAGAATCTGCGGCAGTCGCTTCGCCGCCGTTTCGTAGCATATGCTGGCGTAGCCGCAGCGGCGCTGCGGAGTAGAGATTACTGAATCGAGTACCAATAAACAACATCATCTCCCCTCCCCGTAGCGTACCGCTAGATGCTGCGACAGGGCGGGGGAGCCGACTCTGCGGCGTTTTTGGGCTGCTAGATGCACGCCCTTTCTTTTGTAGGTTTTCCAGGGCCGGGGAAATGTATTGTCGATAGTTCACCTAGGAGGGAGATGGTAAGGAGCCCCTTGTATCGTCGTGGGTTGCGCCCATAGGTGTGGGTGTGAGAGAGAGAGGGAGAGCGAGGGAGGGGGTGAGGGAGAGGGAGGGAGGGGGGGAGGGAGAGGGAGGGGGGGAGCGAAGGAGGGAGCGACGGAGCGACGGAGCGAGGGAGGGAGGCAGAGGGAAGAAGGGAGGGAGGGATGGAGTTGGAGCGGCAAGCCGACGCCTATATGACGGCAAGCCAGGGCATCGCGACCAGGTGCGAGCCACTTAAAACAGCCACTCCTTTCGTTGAGCTACGACCCACTGTCTCTGACATCGTCAAACTGGACTCACAGGGTAATGAGTGTAGCCGAATCAGCAGCAACCTCCACTTCTACGGACTGGAGTTGCCGAACAGTCGACACAGATTCGGATTCTGTGTCCTTTCAGGCCGGGAGATGCCGCCCTACGAATCCCACCAGTGATTAGCAGGGTAGGGCGGCATCTCTCCCTCACTACCGCACAGCAGAAGTAACAGACAGTATGACCGTTTCACTTGCTGGGAAAAGAGTTCTCAATCAAGATCCTCCATGTCTGCAGGATTGCGAGGGGCAACGCGATCCGTTTCCATTGGCGCGGCCGCCGTATCAAGATCTTTTTCGCGCGAGCCGCTGCGGAAAAGAGCAGCCTCCGCCTTGACGGCCTCATTCATAAGGAAGCGCCAGCAGATGAACCCCTTGCCCTGTGCCTCGGTGTAGCTTCGTACGCTCTCCTCCAACTTGTGCTTGTGGTTCACGTAATAGTCGAGCACGTTCTGCGCCACTTCATGTTTGGAGAGTACTTCCATCAAGACATACTGCTCGACAAAGTAGGGGCCAAAGCTGTCGACGCTCTTTGCCGCGCTAGTGTCAGCGCGCTGGTAGAGGACAAACCCCATTTCGTCTGCTATGTACTGTATGCTGTTGCGCAACGGATGGGCCTGCACATCGTGGACATTGAACTGATCCTTCATGCCAATGACATAAATACCCTCCTGGAGGGCGGCGAGAGTGTACTGCGGGTTCTGTCGTATGTGGTGGATCCAGGTCTTGATCTGCAGGTGCTCCACTGCGTAATCAACGCCGGTACCTCCTGCCATGGCACCTTTCACTCGGCCACCATCTCTACCACAGCCACTGGCGGCGCCCTTTTCTACTTTCCGTAGGTTCTCTGCTTTGAATGAAAGGGCATTGCTTGCCAGATCCTCATCAAGCAGCACACCCCACCTGCCGTCTTCTCCCGGCCGCACAATCTGCCCGCGCTGCCCGTTGTACTGCATACCCGACGTCAGGCCATGAATCACAACAGTCTGGCCGACCATGAAAGGATCTGTTTCCGGTCGCTGCTGCGCGGGCGACTGCTGGTTCTGGGCAGCGACCGCCAAAAAGCGTCTGCAGAAATCAACTGGATCTTGATTATTGTTGCAGATCGCACTTCTGACCTCCTGTGTGATGTAGTCCGCCTGGATGTGATGCGAGTAGAGAAACTGGAGTGTGGGGTACACATGGACGGCACGCTGGATACCGTCGCGCAGGTAAGTGAGCGAGAGGATCGGAATCGGCAGTGGTAAGCCAAGGGCAATTTTCGGATGGTCAGTTTGCGGCGTGAGCGCGTACTGGTAGTAGTTGTCCGTGTCAATGCTGACCTCGAGCTGATTCTTCCTGTCGAAAATGTCCATAGTGTCTCTGTCCTGATTTTTGTTCTGCTGCTTTTGCTTCTGCTTCTGTTGCTGCTTTGTGTAGCTGATCTCCATGAGACTTACTTGTTCGCCTGAGAGCAGGCGGAGGTACTCATCGTAGATGTCATGCGAGAGAACACGCTGCTCGTACTTCTGCTGCACGATCTGACGAAGCAGCTCCTCCAGAACATCACCTGTGAGTGGCGCCTGGGCGACGACAGGCACTGAACTTCGTTTGAATTTGTCGGTGAGAATGTGCCATAGAACCCTGGATGGAACGGCCGCTCGAAGGATTTTGCTTGCTAGGTGGTCCTCGTGACGTCGCACGTTCGCCGTGATCGATCCTGTCATCTTCTCCAAAAACGTATTGACAATCTCGTCGCAATAATAGAAAGACTCCTGCGCAAGATTGAGAAGCGAGACAAGCGTGTGGTAGATTGAAGACAGATTCCCGGCCACCTTTTGGTCGCAGTTGCGCACATAGAGCATGCGCGTGAGTTCATGCGTTTTGATGTCCTGCACGCCCGGCACGAGTCCATCGGGAATACCCTTCAGGTAGATCGTGAACCGAGTGTCATTCATAGTGCGCGAGCGCCCCATGGCCTGCCAGATCTTGCTGAAATCATCCACATCATGGGCTAGCACAACGCTTTTGGTGAAGAGCGGCAGGCCAAAGCGACGCTGGAAGACCAGCTGGAACGGAACGTCTTTGCCGATGACATTGCGATTGTCTACGAAAAAAAACACCTTCTCTCGAAGGGCTGCTCCGTAAGTCTTGCACAGGAACTTGTAAAACTCCTCATCGAACTGCACGTCGTTGTCGGAATTGACGCTAAGAATACGGTCGGTGTTGTCCGCTTGGTCAATGTGGTAGACGTAATGAAAGCGGTCCTGCCCAAAATGGCGCAAGACTAGATCGCGCACATTGTGGATCGACGATCGCTTGAAAATGCCGCACAGATCGACAATCACGTTGAAGCCGCAATCCGCGCCTCCGCCTCCTCCTCCTCCGCCGCCGCCACGCATGACTCCCTCCTCACGCACAAAGACGCTCTTGAGGATTGCAAGCTCGTCATTGACAGCACTCATTTGCACAAAACTGTTGGATGACACGTACTCCACAAGCACGTTGCTATTGTGGCCCTGGAAGCGCGCAAAACGTTGCTCAAATTCAGCTTGTGACAGCCTGTCACACGTGTATGCGTAGAAGCTGCGATCAATCATGTCTGGAATATCATCCTCGCGCTGGCTACTCAAATAAGAAAAGGTGGGATAATTGTCAATGAAGGGCGTCCCGGTGAATCCAATGCAGTCGAAGTTGAAGACCACATCAATCGAGTTGACGGAGCGCGACTTGTCGCGGATCTCCATGCGTCGCAGAATGATCTCATAAAGGAAGCGGATCAGACCCTGTTTGATCTCCGGAAACTTGACGACGAGCTCGGACAGGAGGTCTTGCCCGTAAACAAGGTCGTCGTAATCCAGATGGGTTATGTGCTGGCTCCAGTACTCGAAGCTAATGAACTTGCGCTCCTGCTGGAAAAGCTCATCGTACTTGCCGATGTCCTGACGAGAGAGCGTGATGCACGTGTCAATGGCGTAGTCGCCAGATAAGATGAGATGAAGCGCTCATGATACCAACAACGCGAGCCGGTTAAAAATAGGCGGGGCGAGAAACAGCAAAGTGTCAAGGCTTTTGCTTGTGTTCTGCATGACCGCAGGTAAAGAGGCAAGCAGCATTTGTGCAGATGTACATGCATGCATTCAGCTGTAGGCATGCAGATGCGCAGATCAAGGGGCGAGCAAGCACCGAGAAGAAGTACCTCTGTCAGGATGACGAAGGTTAGGTAGATGGTTCGTTCCACATCACTGTAATACGACCCTGGCATGGCTCGATTCACCGACTCATACCTGCCGCAGTTGAATGACATGAGCGCGCGCACACACGAACATGTACCCGCGCATGCACACACACAAACGCAAACAGGCACCACAGTTTCTCCAAATAAAGAACTGTGAGCGTGTTTAAAGACAAGCGAGAAGAGGCCGAGGGAAAAAAAGGGACAACAAGAAAAAGGCAGGAACTTACGGGCGCGCAATAAGGGACTTGTAGCCTTCCACATCGTGGGCAATGTTGGTGCAGCAGTGGCGCAAAGTCTGCTCGTTGAAGATACCAAAAGCCTTGTTCACGCTGCGGCTGGCGTCCTGGATTTCCGCATGGATGGCCGCGAATTTTTCGTGAAGTCGCCTCCAATATTCGCCGTTCATCACGGCATCCAATAATCCATCCGGGCAGGGCTCCGAGTCGTATACCGCGCGGCTGACCTCAAAATAGAGCTCGAGCGTGGGCTTGTCAAAGGAGTTGCCCTTGTTGGAGCATATGTTGAAGACGAGCTTGTCGCGGTCTAGAAAGTCGTCTACCTCGTCCGCGACCACCAGCATGTGTTCGCGATGCCCCCACACTTTGCGGCAGATCTTTTCGTGCGTAAGTGCCCGCTTGAACTGGTTGAAAGATGTCACAAAAATCTGCTTCATCGGGGGCACTGCGCGTGAAGAACGGTCATACGAGTACTTGCTCCCTGGCCTAGCACCCAGGGACACGCTCTCGTGCAGAAGAGCAAAAATGTCATCATACACGCGGTACTCCTCGCGGAAGTTGAGGTTGAGACAGTACCGATACACTTGCGTGCGCGCATCGGCGACCAGATGCTCGGGTACCAGCACTACAAGAACGTTCTTAGACTTGCCGCCGCGCGCAAAGTGCCTGTGCGCCTGCGCGTTATTGGAGAGGAACATCTGGCACAGGAGCGGCAGAATCACTTTCGTCTTGCCCGAGCCCACTTCGGAAAAGTGGAAGCACTCCTCGGCACAGACGATGCGCTGCAAGAAAGCCTTCTGCTTTTGCGTCGGCACGATCTGGTACTGGCCGTCGTCCGTGTGGCGCTGGTATTTGGTGAAATTCTCGCACAGCACCTCGATGAAGTCGGCGAGAGGGAGCTGCTCATGCTGGTTCAGGTCAAAGAATTGCTTCTCAAAGACGGCCTCGTAGTGGTCATCCGGCGCCTCGTTGAGCACATACTTGATGGCCTGCAGCCACGGCCCTGTGATCTTTTTTATCTCCTCCCTTCCCTCGTGCTCTTTGGCCACATATTGCAGACTCACTGAGCAGCGACTTAGGTAGAAGAGAACCAGGATAAAGAATGACACATTGCGCACATGGATGGCAAGGTCGAGCAAGTTGATGAGCTCCTGGCGGCTCGGCACCTGCAGCAAGAAATCTGGAAAGTACACCACAGTCTTGGACTCGGTGATGAGCTCGGAGAGCTTGAACTCCTTGAACACGTGCTGATCGTCGAGGTCTAAAAAGAGTTCTTCTGATGTGATGCACTGGATGAGCTCGTGCTTCATGCCGTAATAGTTGCTGTCGAACTGTCCGCCCGAGTCGACCATGTATTTGATGTTGCGCGAGGCAAAGAGGATAACATCCTCGCTGTCTGCGTACTTGAAGCAGGTCAAGAAAGAAATTGCTTGGTTAAAAAAGATGGTTGCCACCTCCACGGCGATCTTGCTGATGCGGATCGTCACGCTGCCGCCGCTTTCCACTTCCAGCAGCAGTGCATTGTCTGCGATAAAGAGGAGATAGTGTTGATCCGAGTCGATCGCCTTGAAGACGTTCCGGATTTCGACGTACTTGACCATGGATTGCACGTCAGTTGCCGAGTCGAAGCGCACCGTAAACAAGTTGATCTCCGGCTGCGCGGAACTGAGATCAAAAACAGCTAGCTCATCGTATAGGATCCTGCCGTCGCGCTCCAAGAAGGTGTAGCGCTTTGACACCTCCTCCAGGTAGTCCCCTGTGGACTTGCTGAAGTTGTGGGGAATGATGGTCCTGAACTTGAACTCCTCCTTGCTTATGAACCCATCACCGTCGATGTCAAACAACTTGAAGTCTGGATTGCCGGGCGTCGGCATGGCCGTCACGGTCGGAGCAGCGGGTTTCGCCGCGGGCACAGCAGCAGCGGGTGCTGGCCCGTTGCACCGCAACTTGTAATAGTCCACCTCCACAGACTTGTTGATCTGACACAAAGACATGTTGACTTTGCACATGAGCAGATGCTGTTGGTAGGCAGAATCCGAGTTGAGCTGCTGGATGAGCTCATTCTGCCAAGACTGCACCGGAAAGTTCTTGTTGACGAGAAACTTATACGACGCCTCAAATATAAGCCCCTCCAACTTGATGCGCGTCACAGAGTCCGCGGTGTTCTTTCTGTCAAACTCATGGATCATGTTGGCCACTTCGACTTGCAGCTGCCTCTTGTCGGAGACGCGGATCAACCGCTTCATCAGCGGCAAATTGACCAAGCCACAGTGTTCCTCGTACAGACCGAAATCGAGCATCAACGAAAGCAAGCACAGATTCAGCACAGGGTTATCGGACTTGACCCGAACGCCCTGCGCTCGCTTCAACATTCTGGACAGAATATCTCGCAGATAGTGATACTCGTACACACGGTCAGTCAAGACAAGGCGGTTATTGCCTGTCTTCTGCCGGCTCACGCCTGCATTCATGTAGCCCACCGAGGTCGCCACTGCTAGGTCCATTTCACTTCTGTGCGACGTCGTCTCAATGACTCCATAGTGATAGAAGCCACCAGCACGTCCTTCTTCGAAAAAGATTTTTTGGCACGAGACTGCCAGCAGCGCACGAATGTCCTTTCCGAACATTTGGATGTTATTGAGGTCAGGGTTGTGCCAGTAGGACTCCATCACGCTGAGGAAGTGCATGAGGGTGTTGTATTTGGAGTAGGTGAAGCCGTGCCCAATCTTGATGGACACGGTGTACTTTTGCGACGCGCTCTGCCCCCCATCGAACCTGTTCAAATAGGCCCTCTGGGTGGACCTGGCACAAACTCTGAAATGTCAGTATCCTAGCCTAATTGCTGTGTCAAAGGCATCATGAGATTTTTTTGGAGAATGTATGCCATGGGATAAGAAGATATAGGGGTGTAGTACCTGGCCATCTGGTTGATGCACTCTTTTTCGAACTCGTGTTCCATGCGGTAGGCCTGGTTTGTGTGTATGGTGTAAGCACGGTGTATGTGTGCGTATGGTGTGCGCATGGTTTGTGTACAGAACGTGAGGGGAAGACTGCGTGTGTGTGGTCGGAGACAGAAAAGCAAATCATACACAAGAGGGGTATATGTATGCGTGGTGAGGCGACGCGAGTATCTGCGTGTGTATGGGCGAGGAAGAAGAGCATATCACACAGACACACACACACACACACGTGGGCTTAGGGCGAGGAAGGAGAGCATCCCGCACAAGAGGAAGAAGAGCCCCCACAAACACGCACATGTAAACCTAGGGCTTAGGGCGAGGATGAATGCGTAACCACACACGCATATATGTGTACATATACACCTGCCCGCGCATGAGGTCCGCCGAGTAGAAGACAGTCTGCGTGAGCGAGTTGATGTCCTTTTCTTTGGGATTGATCTCCTGGAAGCCGAGGGCCATGTACTCAAATAGGAACGGAATGCTCATGAAGTGGTCCTTGAAAAAGGTGTAGGACTTTTTGCTGGCTTTGAAGTCCTCCTTGCTCAGAATCTTGTCATAATCGCTGCGCTTCTGCGTCGACCAATAAATATGGTCTGCCAACTTTTCGTTGACGCGCTCTACCATGGCCTTGTCAGCCTGCCCGCTCCCGCCGCTCAACAGCGAGCACATGTCGAGCAGGTAAGTATAGTGGTGCACATCGACGAGCTCCTTTTGGCCAACTTCGAACTGGGGCATGAAGTAGTAGTCCCGAAACTTGTTCGTGGATGCTGCAGCCAAGCCGACGCCAGCCCCCGCGTCCATGAGCTCCTGGTAGAAGGCCAGGAGCTGGTTCTTGCGCAGGGCGTTGAACTCGCAGAAACTTTTGATGCTGCTCATGATACCGGTGTTGAAGCCAAACATCAGGTTGCAGGCACGGTACTTGTAGTAGTTGGGCCCAGCAAGCTTGTAGGCACCATCGTCGGTGCCAAACACAGGCTGCAGCGACTTGCTGTTGAGCGTCGACGGCATTGCGCCACAGAGCGTGAATCTCCCGTATCTGTGCAAGGTCCTTTGCCTTTCGAAGTAATCTAGCGTTCGCCGGAACTGCAGCTCATAGTCTGGCACGGAGATGTGGCGCAGCTGCAGGTAGTTTGCAATCAAGCGGTAGTACGGAGAATCCGTGTAGTGAAAAAAGTCGATGACAAGATTGCAATTTGTTAGCGGCCGCATCACCATGCCGTCCTGTTGCACAAAAAACTCGAGAAGAAAGCGGCTGATGGACACGGTACACTCCGAAAGCTTGCCTACCGCTCTGAATCGAATCGAAGCTCCGTCGCGCGCCAGCTCCATTCCTCCCGCTTTGCACAGCACCCCAAACAGGTAGGTCTGGAAATAGCAAGTGTTGCCAGTCAGCTGACACGACATGGTGCGTGGGTCGCGCCTATTGTTGATCAGCAGGTACTGGTCGAGGTCCATGGGAATCTCATGCCCCTGTTTTTGGCTCCCGACGTCAAGCTGGTGGATGGTCTTCCAGAGGGCATAAAGAATGCGCCGCATCGGGTTGGAGTCGGGACCCGTGTAGTAGGCCTTGTTGTCCTGCATGTGCTGGCTGTCGCCGAGATTGCACTTGAGCAGCAAGAAGCCCAAGAGCTTCAGGCAGCTTTCTCCCGTCACCACGTTTAGGCCGGGCCTCAGCGGGTCATAATACACGAGCGTCCGGTCGCCGACCACCTGAATCGCCGTGAAGTGGGCTTCGATGCAGCACGGCACAAACATTCGATTATCCAGCACGAAGTTGAGCAGCTCCTCGTACAACATGTTCTTGCGGTCATAAAGCACGTTTTCCAGCATGTCCACGTTCCCAAGCGCCGGCGCGAAGAACCGGGCCACAGAATTGTAGTTTGAGTGTCCCTTGTCGAAATAGCGTTCTTGCGCGAATAGGAGGAGCGGCGAGAAGGTGTAGGGGTAGCAGTCGAGCTCATAGTCCTCCCACTTCCCCCTGCTGCGCTCCTGTTGCATCGGCTCGGCCTCGCCGCTCGTCGCAACGTGCTGCTGCATCGGCTCGGCATCGCCGCTTGCCTCACGCTGCTGCGCAGGATGGCGAGCCGGCCCATAAGGCTCGCCATCCGTCTGCATGGGCTCCAGCCCTGTCGCCATCTTGCCCTCCCACTCGTCCGAGTGCCCAGTGCTGCCCCAGCAGCGCAGCGGAAGCCAACGGCGCAGGCCCGCCTTCTTTTTGCTTCCCGCCGTGTCTGCTGGCACCACCGTATCAAGCAGCGCAGCGGAAGCCAGCTGCGCAGGCCCACCTTCTTTTTCCTTCTGCACTGCACCGCAGTCCCGCCTTTTCGGCGCACGTAGCCCAATTCGTGCACGAAAGCTGCTGGGGGTGAGCTCGTATACGGAAAGTCAACGTTAGGGATGTTAGTGGTAAAGTTAGTGGAGTTGTAAAAACTGTTTTTTGTTAGCGAAATCAGCTCTTTTCGTTAGGTAAGTTGTAAAAACCTTTTTTTTTGTCCGTGAAAAACGCGGGAGAACACAATTATAAAGAAAGCGAAATCGCCTCTCTTCGTTAGGGGAAACGTAAAAACCATGTTCTATGGAGAACACGTTCAATACAGAACACATTCCGTGGAGAACACACGAGATACAGGACACATTTTTTGGAGAACATGTTCCCTTCTATTTTTTTTATTCGCGGGAGAAAATTCTATGCGGGGTTTCCAATATTTCCTATTTTTTGTAGAAAAAAAAAGGATTT
>Ga0315899_10002787_pt1 | contig 19189 bp, 15 predicted proteins | sample LakEriMetagenome_2_FD_203518 | JGI IMG/M metagenome (GOLD analysis project Ga0315899, IMG submission 203518) | Freshwater fungal communities from buoy surface, Lake Erie, Ohio, United States - Buoy 4 MA112 | ecosystem: Environmental > Aquatic > Freshwater > Lake | place: USA: Lake Erie, Ohio... | reverse complement strand
CGAGGAGAGATTGGCCGGGAATGATCATTAGGTCCGGTCCGTCCTGCCATCGGCGTGTCATGGCGTGTGCAGGAATGCCATATGGCTCCAGATCATGGATGGATGCGTCGAGAGCGATTTCAATCACTGCAGCTTGTTTTTCTCGGGCGATATGGATCCCTTGTTCCTTGCAATCGTCGTGCGCCGTTGGAGAGGATAGGACGAGCAAGGTTCGATTGGTTCCGATAGCACGACGATAGTCGTCAATTTGGCAATCCGTGCTGCTGCCGATTTCGGTCACGCGGGTACCGGCAGCATCGATGATCGATCGGACGTGCACTCCCCCGTGCGAAACGCTCGACGGAATCCGAATGCAGTGGATCCGCGGCAGAACGATTTCATCGATGGCTCCGCTTTGCTGGTACGCTTTCGTCGCCAAAAAAATGGCCGATGAAAGGTTGGGGGTGATCAAGGCATCGGCAGCTCCGGTCGTCGCGAGCAGAAGTTTTTTGAGTTGAGGTTCGACCGCGGAGTCTTGTGTAAAGCTTCCATAGACGAGCGACGGAAGTGAGGAGACATCTTTGAGCAATTGCGGTGCGGTCCATCGCGCATTGAACCACTCGCCCGTCGCATTAATGCCAGGGACCAAGCTAGATCGGTCCAACTGGGACCATGGTTCGACCGATGTTTCAACCCACCGGCCCGCTTGTCGCAAGATTTCCTGGACGTTGGCCATAGGGTTCAATTCATTCAGACCGAGCTTCTGAGCGGCTTCTTTGATCGCATTGGTCAGTGCCGGCTGATTTACCAATTGCGTGAACTGCTTGAGAGCTTCAGCAGCGGAGAAGCCCTTGAATGGGCCTCGGAAGGGCGGAATGGGGGGGAACGGCATACAGATCAACCTCTTCCCGTCAGACGCCATCGGCTACGGAACAGCCAGGAGGTGACTGCAAGCAACACGCCGGTCGCGACAAGGGTAATTCCAAAGTAACTGAAAACCAATGGCCATGAACCGATCTTGGCTCTGGCAGTAGAAACCCCAGATTGTACGGAGGTCATGGGAACGCTGTCCGATGCCATGAGCGGGCTGGTGATTCCGAAATAGCGAAGATGTTCGACATCGCTATCACTAGGTGCAAAGTTCCATACGAGGAAGTAGATAGCCAGAGGCAAGCAGTAGAGGACCAGGAGTGTGATGTAGCAAGCCATTAGGGAGGTGCTGGTGCGTCGCACCAACGTCGAGATAAACAGAGAAAGGACTGAGTTGAACAAGGAGGCGACGATGCAAATCGCAAAAAACGCGAGCATCGCTTTCCAGTTTCGAGACAGCTCGGGGCTGATGCAGCCGAGAACCATGGGAAACATGAGAAACGCAGTCAATACGAACGAGACACGAAACCCTGAGATGAGCTTACCCCACATGATTTGCCACGTGGAGATCGTGGTCGTTAGAAGTAGATCCAACGTTTGACGTTCTCGTTCGCCGGTGATACTTCCAGCGGTAAATACGGGAGCGGTCAGCAGGTTGAATACCAGCACATAGCCAACGTAATACGAAGCGAGATTGGGAAACCAAAAGAGGAGAATGGCCATCAGTGGGATCGCCAGGACCATGCTCAATTGGATCACCAGCCTCAGCATCAAAGTCCCTTGGCTGAAGAGTTCCGCATGCATCTCCTTGTCATAGATGGGATTGGCAGCATCGTCCATCAGTGTTTTTCGACGAGGGGGAGCGAACAAATTGTCCGGGAACTGATCCCTTTGGATTACCAAGCCGACGGCTTCCCTTTGCTCTTTTTCCAGATCGACGACTTCGTTTCCTTGGCTCCCCACATCGGGCGGGTAGAGCAATCTCCTGGCAGTTACCGAGAGTAAGACTGAACTGAACACGGTGCACAGGATGGGAACTGCGGTGGTGGTGAGAATCAATCGCAAGTCACCGCGGCTGGAGAGTGCTAGCCACGCAAATACGCCTAGGAGCAAGATTGGCAAAATGAAAACGTAACTCACGACGAGCGAGGAGGAGGTGCGTTTGAAATAGCTTGAGCAAAAGATACTGATTGAGCCGAAAAGGAAGATAGCAAAAACGAGTCCCATGTATGCCGCGAGGAGTTCGTAAATGGATACACCACCCAAGGGCAAGCAGAGCATGATGATTGGGAGCGAACCGATGATCAGGACCACGAGGTGGGTCAACGCAGCGATGAGTTTCCCAGAGACGATGACCCAGGGTCGCAACGGACTGGCCAAAAGCATCTCATAGGTCTTCCGCTCTTTCTCACCGGTGATCGAACCGGCAGTGAAGCTGGGTGCCATCAGCGAAGCGATAGCGAATTGGCCGACGAAAAAGAAATCAACCAATCGTTGGGCGGAAGCCGACTCGCGGGATAAATCGATCCTGACATCGCGGGGATATGCAATCAGAATCACTGCTGCGAGAGCGATTTGATAGACCAGCATCAGCACGAACGCGCGAGGCGCACGTAAGTTGGTCAAAAGTTCGCGTTGAAGTACGGGATTGTCGACGAGGAGCATAGCTCTTGTAGTTTATCCCAAATGGAATCTCTTGTTACGCGACCAGTATCGTCACAAAACCCAGAAACCACACAAATCTCAGGATCCCCAAAACACCAGAATCCTCAAAACACTGTGGTGATCCTCGATTACTTGGAAACCCATTCCACAGGTTGAGGTTCAATTTCCGGAGTGTAGGGCGAGCCGCAATCTTTGCGGCCGCTTCCTTCGAGACGACTGATCACCCGGACGGTCATGTCGTGATCGCAGGCGATTTGGCAGCTGAGGCGAACACCTGAAACTCCGCGGGCTTCGAGGATCGCTTTTTCGGCAGCGGTGATCTGCTCGGGTTCGCCAGCGAGGAACTCGACACGGCACGTGGTGCATCGGGCTTTTCCGCCGCAAGCGTGGAGTTGGTCGGTACCGGCTTCTTCGCGGAGGGCTGCGATCAGCCGTTTGCCTGGTGGGACGTCGAAGCTGCCGATTCCGTCAACAGTTAGTTTTGGCACGATGGTTTTCCTTGGGGGCGCAGTGGTTGTTTGCAGGAGATTGCGTGTTGCTGGCGTTCGGGCTAGCTGGAGTGAAGGGGGCGGCTGTACTGGTTCACTGGCCACAGCCGCTCTTGCTGCAGCAGCTTTGTTCCGCCGCTGGATGGCCAGTGCTCGCGCAGCCATGGTTGTCAGAGCAGCCATGGTTGTCAGAGCAGCCAGTATTTTCCGAGCACGACGTGGAACAGGAACCGGGCAGAGAGGCTTGGCCGGTGATCTCGAACCCCATGTCTTGGATCATCCGATAATCTTCCGAAGGTGCTTGACCTTGGGTGGTCAAGTAATCTCCGACGAAAATGCTGTTGGCGACGTAGAGCCCGAGGGGTTGCATGGACCCGAGGTGGCGTTCGCGACCTCCGGCGATGCGAAGTTCGCTTTGAGGATTCACAAAGCGGAACATGGCGAGGGCTCGAAGGCAGTCGCGTGGTGTGAGGTATTCCTTTTGCTGCATGGGGGTTCCATCGATCGCATGCAGGAAGTTGAGCGGGATAGATTCCACGTTGAGTTCTCGTAAAGAGAAGGCCATTTCGACGATGTCGCGTTGGCTTTCACCCATCCCGATAATGCCGCCGCTGCAGAGTTGCAGACCTGCTTTGCGGACGTTTTTGAGGGTTTCAACGCGATCGTCGAACGTATGAGTGGTGCAGATCTCTTCGTAGTACTCGCGGCTTGTGTTGAGGTTGTGGTTGACCTTGTCGACCCCTGCTGCCGCCAGCCTCATAGCCTGGGTTTCATTGAGCAGCCCAAGGCACGCGCAAATATTCAAGCCGTACTTTTGCTTGATTTCGGGAACGATGGTTTCGATGGCTTTGATTTCCCGTTCGTTGGGAGCACGGCCGCTGATGACGATGCAATAGGTCTTGCTTTGGCGTTCCGCGGCGATTCGGGCACCATCGAGCAGTTTGTCCCTACTGAGGATCGAGTACTTAGGGATCGGTGCGTCTGAGATTTTCGATTGGCTGCAGTAGTGGCAATCCTCTGGGCAGAGCCCACTTTTTGCGTTCATCAAGAAGTAGAGTTGGACCGTTTTTCCAAAGTGCTCGCGACGTATCCGGAACGCGGCTGAGATCAGGTCCATCAGTTCGTCGTCGGACGATTGAAGGATTTCGAGGGCTTGTTCACGGGAAACATCGCGGCCTTGCAACACGTTGTCCGCCAAGTTGTGCCAGCGATTTCGATCGCAAAGCTCCGCGTTGGAGGTGGATTGGCTGGAGGTGTTCGATGGGGCTTGGGAACTGCCAGCGGATAATTCCGGAGCGAGCATAATGCGTTCAGGTGACTCAAGGGAAGTTTGGATTGGGAGATAACCGTTGGATTCGGGGACTCGCATTTCGAGTAGGTTCGGAGAAACGCTCGAAAGTTCATCGGAACGGGTTGTTCCTGGCGAACTGTGTTGTTCCTAGCGAACTGTGTTGTTCCTAGCGAACTGTGTTGTTCCTGGCGAACTGTGGGCGGTGTCCATCGACCGTGCAGCCTGGATCAATCGCTCGGGCCGCAACAACTGCTCGGGCCGCAACAGCTACTCTGGCCAGATCGACAGTAAGGATTGTAAGGCAAAACGCCGCCTCGGACAGAGCAGTGCGCACTCCGCACATCCGCTACAGGCTGGTTCGTACCAGATTTCTTGAGAAATGCATTCATTTCCCGCCGATCCAATCGTGTCCCAGTGTCTCTTCGATCGACCACCCTCGCATGGCTCTCTGGTTTTAAGTCGGGGGAAGTCGGTCGGAGAGATGTTGGGAAGCAACCGGCAACAACCCTTTTTTATTTCCCTCTCGCACGTGAGAAAGACCCTTCGATGGTTCATCCTCGATCGTTTCTCGATGAGGTGGAGGATCCACGAGACGATGAGGCCACTTTGGCTTCCGGTCGTCGACGTCGCAAGGATGGCGACCAGTTACAGTCCCCTCTCGAAACCTATTTGCGAGAGATCAACGAAACCAAACTGCTAACGGCTGAGGACGAGCGTATGCTCGCTCGGCAGATTGCGATGGGGGACGTGCAGGCTCGAGACCGTATGGTTCGGGCCAATTTGCGTTTGGTAGTGAATATCGCCCGGAGTTACGTTGGCAAAGGGCTGGCCCTTCAAGATTTGATCGAGGAAGGGAATTTGGGGTTGCTCCGGGCCGTGGAGGGATTTGATCCCGACATGGGAACGCGGTTCAGCACCTACGCGAGTTACTGGATCAAGCAATCGATCAAACGGGCTCTGATCAACTCCGCGAAGACGATTCGAATTCCAGCATACATGGTGGAGTTGCTGAGCAAATGGCGGCGGGCAACGGCGAGGCTGAGCGATGAGCTCGGGCGGATGCCGACCCAGGAGGAGATCGCGCGGATCTTGGGATTGCCCAAGAAGAAGTTGCCGATCATCAAGAAGGCGATCCAGATTTACAACGCCACTCCGCAAAGCGATCAGTCCGATCAAGGTTGGTCTCTTGGCGAAATGGTGATGGATGAGAGGCTCAAAAGTCCCGATGAGGAGTTGCTTGATCACGACGTGATGAAGACGGCCCTCGAGTTGCTCGGAACGCTTGACGCCCGCGAGTCCACGGTATTGAAAATGCGGTTTGGTCTAGGAGATTCCGCTCCCCACACGCTCAAGGAAATCGGGGCTCAGCTCGGATTGACTCGGGAGCGGGTTCGTCAAATCGAGACCGAAGCGTTGGCTCGCCTGCAACACGCCCTCAAAGATCCGAAAGAACGAATGGGGCTCGCTTAGTGGCGGATGGGGCGTTGGATCCCCAGAACCGCGACGCGGGTGACTTTTTGAAACATGCAAAAGAGGCCTTGGGAAATACCCGAGGCCTTTTTTCGTGGAGCAATCCTTGTTGTATGCACAAAACGGACAGGTTTTTGGTCGCTGGGATTGTTCCGACGCGTTCGGTTCGATGATTTTTTGGATGCCCTTTCGCTGAAGATTTCCCGGGGAATTTGAAGCTGAGGCGTAGACTTCCCGTTGGACAGCGGCATACCATTGCACCGAGTCCTTGCGGGCCCCGATGGGGAACCCTGCGGGACGTGCTCATACGAGAATGACTCTCGGTGCAATTCGGTTAAAATCAGAGCCAGCTGAAACTGTCCTCTAGCCTTCCGATTGCTTTAAGAATGAATACCGCACCCGATCCTCGGTCGTCCATCGCCGCGTTCGCTTCGGACCCAGTTGTTCAATCGGTTTTAGGAGTCTTGGTATTGCTAATCGTCAGCGCGATCGCCGTGTACTACTTGGCAAAGTTGCGCGATTCCAACACCGAAACCCAGCAACTCGATGAATTGATACGGAAGAATTTCGAAGAAATGCGCAGTGAGGGTGACATCGACGAACAGGAATTCCGAAAGATTAAGTCGTTGCTTCGCGAGGGGAATAAACCACCGTCGCCGGCAGCAAACGAAAAGGAATCAGCGCCTCGATCGACGGAGTCTGTTGAGCCACCTGACAGGGGTGCTCCATGACGATGTTTCCGGAGCTTTCCGATGCCGAGTGAACGGTGGGTCTTAACTGACGTTGGATCTGCAAAACGCTCGTAAAGCATCGGAAAAGATCAAGCCTCCGGAAAGATCCTCTGGAAAGATATGGTAGACTTCCAACAAACGATCAAAACGCTTTGGCCTGGGAGGCCTTGGTCGCTCGAAGCGACGAAACAACAACCCATCGGCTCGAACCAGTGGTCACGGATGCCCGGTTTGCACAAGGGGATAATGTAATGCATTGTCGCTTTGGTGCTGACGATCGAGCTCCATCACGTGAACCAATCTGATCCAACCGTAACCGCCAAATACTTTGGGTGCTACGGGGGGCAGCTACTAGTTAAGGAGTCGAGAATGCCTTCAGGTAAGGATGTCATGGCCGGTCGTCGAGCTGGCAACGGTGGCACAACGAAAAAGAATGCCTTCTGTTCGTTCTGTCGCAAAAGCTACCGCGATGTAGGGCCGCTGGTCGAAGGTCCGGGCGATGTCTACATCTGTGGTGAATGCATCGAGCTCTGTTCCTCGATTCTCGATCAAGAGCAACGGCGGCGCGGCCCGACCAAGAAACTCTTCAATGAGATCCCGGCTCCCCGAGAAATCGTCTCCCACCTCGATCAGTATGTGATCGGCCAAGTCCAAACGAAGCGCGCGTTGGCAGTTGCCGTGCACAATCACTACAAGCGTCTCAGCGCGGACTGGGAAGGCTCGGACGTGGAGATCGAAAAGTCGAACATCCTCTTGGTCGGTCCGACAGGCAGCGGCAAAACGCTGATGGCTCGCACCCTGGCGAAAATGCTCAACGTTCCTTTCGCTATCGGTGATGCGACCACCTTGACCGAAGCCGGTTACGTGGGTGAAGACGTCGAGAATCTGCTTCTCAAGCTTCTGCACGCTGCCGATTTCGATATCGAAGCAGCTCAACGCGGGATTCTCTATATCGATGAAATCGACAAGATCGGCAAGACAAGCCAAAACGTCTCGATCACCCGCGACGTTTCGGGCGAAGGGGTCCAGCAAGCGTTGCTGAAAATGCTTGAAGGAACCGTTGCAAATGTTCCTCCACAAGGCGGACGCAAGCATCCTGAACAGCAGTACATTCAGATGGATACGACCAATATCCTGTTCATCTGCGGTGGAACGTTCGTCGGTGTCGAAGAGATCATCAGCAAGCGTCTCGGGAAGAAGTCGCTCGGCTTCGGGCCAGGGGCTACTGTTCGAGAGGAGAAGGATGTCGCTCAACTCCTCTCCCATATCCATTCGGATGATATTCTCGAGTTTGGGATGATTCCCGAGTTGATCGGTCGCCTTCCCGTTGTCACCGCTCTCGCCCCGCTCGATGTACCTGGTTTGATCAAGGTTCTCACCGAGCCAAAGAACGCCTTGGTCAAACAGTACCAAGCTCTCTTCGGGATGGAGAATTGCGAGTTGCATTTCTCTGAAGCTGCCCTCAGCTACATCGCCAACAAAGCGCATAGCAAGAGTGTCGGTGCTCGCGGTCTCCGAAGTATTGTCGAAGAAATCATGATGGACGTGATGTTCGAACTTCCCGAACAAGAAGAGGGAACATCGTACACCATCGATATCGACGCGACCGATGGCAAGATCCGGCCTTTCAAAACGGTTCCAAAACGCAAAGAGAGCGCGTAATTTAGGTCAATGCCTTGCTGCCATCACTTTCCCTTACGCGGGCAGCATGGTGAATGACAAAGTCTGATTGCTAATCTGAAATCGAACGCAAAAACAGGACTTAATGCCGCGGTGCTTAAGTCCTGTTTTTTTATGGATCGAGAACCAGAAGAGTTGCTTTTCGACGATGCTTCACTACCCTTAAAGTCGTGAAGGGCGGGCTCAAATGTTGTCATGCTGGGAATGCCTGGCGGACCTGGAGCATTGCAAGCTTGTTCGGTTTTTTGAGAAAGACTCGGTTTGTCTTCGTGACGCAGAAAGCGGTAGCGGTAATGCTGCTGCTGTGTTTCGGCTGCGCACTGCTCCCAATTCCTTCGATTCGCTCTTCGGGCACAGCTCGTTTGTTGGGGGCATCGAAAGACTGTTCGGAACCGTTCCCCTGCCAAAATTGCCGTTGCGGTTGTGTGTCTGCGGAACAATGTTGGACGAGCTGTTGCTGCTACTCGCTCCGAGAACGTTTGGCCTGGGCCAGGAAAAACCACGTTGTTCCTCCGGCGTTTGTGTCCTACCTCATGGAGCTTGACACCGATTCGATGCCCTGTTCGCCTCAACAAGAATCGGTATCCGACAGATCGGATGCAAATTCAGGGGCGGTTTCTACGGCGAGAGCAAATGCGTGTTGCAGCAGTAGTGCAAAGTCCTGCTGTACCAAGAACAAAGGCTCTTCAAACGTGAAGTCGCGCGGTTCGAAGGGAACCCTCAGTATTCTCGCATTGAGGTGCCAAGGCAAGATCTCACTTTTCTCAACGCTTCCGTGGTTCAACTTTGATTGGTGCGTTCAAAGTGGTTTTAAGAATGCTCCCGCCTCACCGTCATGGTTGATGGCTCGCGACGATTGGGAGTCGACGGTTTATCCTCCTGATACACCACCCCCTAAATTCTCGATCGCATCGTTGGCAACTGCGGTATCGCAAATGCCCCTGCACTTTCGCGCGTAGAACTTCAAAAAGTCCCTCTAAGCGGTCGCCTGAGCCTGTGTGGTTCTGAAGGCCTTCCGTTATTTGGGCGAGTTCTTTTGCGATGGTGCTTTCTCGACGCTGACTTCATCGAATGCTACACGAGGCACTGAACGCTTCGCAACGACTTCGATGCTACGCGTTGCTAGATGCTTTTCACCACACTGAGTCGATTCGGTATGGCGCACTTGCACGGTTTTCCACCCGCCCTTCACAAGTGGGTCGTTTTTCTGTTCCAAGTGCGCCATTCTGAGTCGACCAAAGTGGTGATGGAGTCTGCTGCTCGACGCGGTGACTGCTTGCTCGCGTCGCCGGGGCCAAACGCCGGGACTTTTTAATTCTTTCATTACCATCAAACAAATCATTCAATCTTAAATGACTATCCATTTTGCTTTTATTACTTCGTTGAATTCAGGCATCGACACAATGCCTAGGCCGTATTCTCGAGCGATCGAAAGAATGAATTTACGGTCTTCGCAACGGTTGATTGCATCAACACGGCGAGTCGCGTTCACTTTGGTTGAACTGCTTGTCGTGATTGCCATTATCGGTGTTCTTGTAGGTTTGCTTCTACCTGCGGTTCAAGCCGCTCGCGAAGCGGCTAGGAGGATGCAATGCAGCAACAATACTCGTCAATTGAGTTTGGCCATGATGAACTATGAGTCGGCCTTCAAAAAATTCCCAATGGGTGGGGGAGTCGATAGCGACTTCTCTGTCCAAGCTCGTCTGCTGCCGTATCTCGAGCAAACGAACATCCATAATCTCTTGGATTATGGTCAGATCGCTTGGCAAGGGCCGTTCAATGCCAAGGTTCCAAACCCGAAATTCATTGCTGCTTTTGGGACGCCTATCGCGACGTTTTTGTGTCCGAGCGATCCTGCGCCGAGCGTTCAGCAAGTGATCGTTAATGGAACTACCTACAATTACGGCGGCGTGAATTACCTGATTAGCTACGGCAGTGCGACCGGTACCAATAACGATCTTCGATGGAATACAGATGGAATCGTATACCAATATTCGCAGCGAAGATTTCGCGATATCCAGGATGGTACCTCGCAGACCGTGATGCTCAGCGAGTCCGTACGGAGCGTAGGAGACGACATTACGTTGCCTGCTGGCAAAACACCTCGTTTTCCCTACCAGTACACACTCAATGGCTCAAGTGGGTTGAGTTCGGGATTGAACGCCACGCCTGGTCTGAAAACAACAGGTTCTCCTTGGAGTATGTTTGCTGACGCGAGCGGAATGGTTTCCAATCCTGCGCTTGAGACGGTTTGGGGAGGGTTTACTGGTTGGCGAGGCGGTTCAAGCCCGGCACTTCGAGGTCGAGGGATTTGCTGGGGTTTCAGTGGAGCGATCAATTCATTAACCAACGGCTATCTGCCACCCAATAGTTGGATTCCGGACTTGGTGACTCACTTTACTGGCTACTTTGGTCCACGAAGCTATCACGGTAGCGGCGCTAATCTAGGGTTTGCGGATGGTTCGGTTCAGTACATCAGCAACAGCATCGATACATCGATCATCCGAGCTCTACACTCGGTAAACGGTGGCGAAGTCATTCGAGATTTCGAATAGTCAACGATTGCAAGCCACCCGGCGTTGCCGCTGGGTGGCTTGTTGGATGTATTGTTGTTTGGATAGTGGACTTAGTTGATGGCCCTTGGATATTCAATGTGGGAAGTGTTCTTATGAGTGATTTGCGTTTCGTGGTTGCCCTTGCGATGGTGATCGGTATTTCCGGGGGTATGTTTGCAGAGACTCCATCGGAACTCTACCAGCGTCGTGTCGTTCCTCTGCTGCGATCGCCAGAGGGGAGCAGTTGTTCGGAGTGCCACATGCAAGGCATGAAGCTCAGTGACTTCATGAACGAAGATCCGAGCGGGTCGTTTGCGTCGTTGCGAGCCCGTGGGTGGATCAATACAGAGTCACCGGGTGAATCCAAGTTGTTGGAGTTCATCGCGAAGACAAACGCGACCTCCGATCCGATCCACGAGCGGGTTCGGCGTGCGGAGTTGGATGCGATCGGAGAGTGGATAAGATCCGCATGCCAGGACCCTGAATCCTTAAACACACAACTTCCGGAACTGCGGGACCTCATGCTCGATGAGGCCTTGATACGGCATGCTCGCAAGGATCAGGTGCTCGGTCGGTTCGTCGACGTCATTTGGTCTCAGTTGGAACGCTGCGCGAACTGCCATTCACCTGATAGGAATGCCAAACAAGTTGAAAAGAACGGTGCGTCGATGAGCTGGATTGTTCCGAAGTCACCGGGCGAAACGTTACAGCTTTTGGAGAATCGAAAACTTATAGATCTCGCGGAACCCGGAAGGAGTTTGATCCGTGCCAAAGCGTTGGGGCATGAAGACCATGGAGGAGGCGTCAAATTCCCAGAGGATGGTCACACGGACCGGCAGTGGTCGAAGTTTATCGAGGATTACGCAGCGATCAAGAACCGGAGTTATGCCGCTTCCGATCAGATTCCTTCGATGGATTCGATTGCGACATGGCGGACCGGTCTGCATTTGAAGATCAAGGGATTATCGCAGGTTCCTTCGGGGCAATTCGGAGTGGTTGCTATTCACCGAATCCACCGTAGCGATGATGGCCATCAAATGGAAATGGTCGATCCGAAACCGGTAGCATTTGGCGAGGGACGCGTCAGCAAGGACGGCAGTTCGTGGGGGACTACCCTTTGCTTGCTGTTATCGGAGGGCGAGGATCCCACGGAATCCGGGGCCAACGAGGTTACTTCCAGAGAGGATGGATCGTTGGATTGGCGAGATATACTCACCGATGGCAAATACCAATTGCGCTGGATATTGGTGGACGATCCGAGCATGTCACTGGAGGAGATGCTCAACCGCAGGCCGGACTCATTTATCGATATCGATAGGCTTTGGGACCCGGGACATGCGAGCGCGAAGAGTTTCCCCTATACCGATTTCCAGCGATGGAAATCGCAATGACCCAAGAAGACGACTTGCGATTTGATGAGTTTCGATCGGCGATGCATGCCAGTATTACGAGTAGAGCTGGATCGCCTTAACGATTGCGTCGATTTCGTTGGGGACAGCGATGGCTCGATTGGCAAAGGAGGCTCGGGAAACACCGCGGCTTCCGAGAACTTCGTTGAACTTTTCTTGGTCGGTGGTGTGATAAGCAACGGTAGCAGTCGGGTCTTTGAGCTGATGGCCGGTCAGAATGCAAACGACGCGGTCGTCCATTCCGATGACTCCTTGCTGGCGAAGTAGTTTTGCACCAGCGACGCTTGCCGCGCTAGCTGGTTCACATCCGATCCCTCCTGCGCCGACTTGGGCTTTCGCATCGAGGATCTCTTGGTCGTTAACTTTTCGGACCACTCCATCGCATACATCGAGGGCTCTGAGGCATTTCTTCAAATTGACCGGGCGATTGATTTCTATAGCGCTCGCGATCGTATCAGCCTTGATTTTGCCTCGATCGAGTTCGTCGTAGTACCAACACGCGGTTTCCATGCGAGGCCGACCGCGGTTCCATTTGAGGTTGCGTTGGTTGTAGAGCACATCGAGCGTATCGGCTCCTGCCGCGTTGATGACGGCCAGCCGAGGGACACGATCGATCAATCCGAGTTCACGTAGTTCGAGGAAGGCTTTGCCAAAGGCGCTGCTGTTCCCGAGGTTGCCACCCGGAACCACAATCCAATCGGGTACTTCCCACCGCAATGCTTCCAGAACGCGGTACATTACCGTTTTTTGGCCTTCGAGTCGGAATGGGTTGACGCTGTTGACTAGATAGATTCCGAGCTCTTTGGAGACTTCTTGGACTCTCGCCATCGCGTCATCGAAGTCCCCGGCGATTTGGACGGTCAAAGCACCGTATTCGAGGGCCTGCGATAGTTTCCCATACGAGATCTTGCCGCTGCCGATAAAAATCACGGCCTTCATGAGTTGGGTCACAGCGCAGTACATCGCGAGTGAGGCGCTGGTATTCCCGGTCGAAGCGCAGGCTGCGCGTTTTGCCCCGATCATGTGTGCGTGCGTGAATGCTGCACACATCCCATTGTCCTTGAACGACCCCGACGGGTTCATCCCTTCGTATTGCAGGTAGAGTTGACCTGGACGAATCCCGACATAACGAGCCACATTGTCGGCTTGTTGGAGCAGCGTTTGGCCTTCGCCGACGGTGATCACACGGTTTTGCGGTGCATAGGGAAGAAGTTCATGGAATCGCCAAACGCCGGAGAATCGAAGTGGCTCATAGCGTCGCAACCACATTGCCTCAAAATCCGAAAGCCGTCTAGGAACAGGCAAGCGGTCCCAGTCGTAGACGACATCCAACAAATCGCCGCATACTTTGCAGCGTGTCAGGACTTCGTCGACACTGTAGGAGGCAGCGCAGTCCACATTCAGGCAGCGCTGGTGAGCGGTATCGGTTTTTGCGGTGGATGGTGCGGTCAAGGTACTTGCCATGGTCGAGAACCATAGGTCGTGTCGGCGGCTAGTGGGGGGGGCCATTCGAAACCCCACTCAGTTTATACCATCCGCTCAAGAGTCTAACGGCAAAACCGGTACAGCCGGAATAAAACAGCCTTCAGCAGGACCCATCGCGAGGCCTTGTGTTCGCGGTTTCGGTGAACTTTGCAACGGTTTTCTGTGTCGCCCTTTGGCGTGACACTTTACTCCATCTGGATTAGAATACGTTCTGGTGGGGGAGACGCGTTTCGTGTCGCGGGCCGTTCTCTGGCCTTCGCCTATCCACCCGGACCTAGTCCAACCAGACTCGATTTCTCGTATTCACCTTTTTCCCAATGAGCCTTTCCGAATGACCATCGTAGGAAACGATTCTGTTAGCATCACCACGAATCCTAAGACGGTTGCGGATAGTATCGAATCAGCAAAAATCGCTGCGAGAATCGCGGCGGAAAACAAAGGGCAGGACATTGTCGTGCTTGATTTGTCCCGCCAAACCAGCATTTTTGACTGTTTTGTGATCGCCACCGGGACCAGTCGCCGGCAACTGCATGCGATCGCTGAGGAGATCCATCGTGAACTCAAAAAACGGGGTGAAGTCCGTATCTCCATGTCTGGTTATGATGAAAGCCATTGGATTGCCATCGATTATGGCGGAATCATCGTACACCTGTTCGACGAGGAAAATCGTAAGTTTTACGATCTCGAAGGTTTGTGGGCTGACGGTGTTCGCGTGGATTTGGCCGAGGTGCTTAAAAACACTGGGGCTCGGATCAGCACCCTTTAGGCGATTCGCCAGCTTATTAGCCGTTTAACCAGCCTGACGATGTGTTGGCCAACCTGATTGCGCACTGCCTAGGATGATTAGGCGCTGTCTATGATGATTCAGCACTGTCCAGCGGTCGCGTGGCGTCGCCCAGTTTTCCGAAACGTCGGCAATGTTAACGCTCGCTGTGGGAGCGTCGTAGCAGTATTGGCCTGGTTCGATGTGCTGATAGAATGAAGGCTGGCTGAGGGGAAGCCACTCAGGCTCCCCGCAATACTGTGGGAGTAGAGTCATGTCGATTTCAGTGGAATACCTTCTTTGGGTCCTGCCTGTGCTTGCGGCAGTCTCGCTGGTTATGGCAGCGACCCGGCACGAAAGAACCGATCTGATTCTGAAACAATCCTGGAGCACGGCATTGTGGGCTGTCAGCTTTTTGGGAATTGTTGCTGCCGTGATCGGATTGGCGATTTGGTGGATTGGCTGATCGCGTTTAATGGCCATTAAGTGCCTCTCGTTTCCCGATAGCGACTGCTGCCCCGATAGCGACTGCTGGCCTAATAGCGACGGCCGGCCTAATAGCGACTACAGAACACTCAAAGGGAGATTGTGCGATGCCATTGTACGAGTACCGTTGCGATGATTGCAAAAATGAAGCGGAACTCCTTGTGAAGAACTTGGAATCCAAGCCGGAGTGCCCTAAGTGCGGATCCAAGCATATGTCGAAACTTTTGAGCGTGATCGGTGCGCCGGTCATCGGTGATTCGCAATCCAAGGGTACCCGTTCCGAAGCTGAAACCTGTGGTCGGTCGCAATGTGCCCGAGGCTGCATGTTTGGCAATTGATGAACACGCATGCTTGGCACTTCAATAGGGGGCGTATTGTGCGCAATGATCATGCGTAATAAGGTCCGAAACAAGGGTTGTGATCGTGCGGATGCTCGGTCTAGCGACTTTCTCGCAAGTTCCTTCGCTTGGAAAAGCATTTGGTTGTTATTGCTCGTCTTTCCTTTAGTCGGGTGCCGGGGATGCAATAGCGATTCTGCGTCAGAAGCGAGCAAGGCTGAAGATGCGAAGAAAAAGAAACAACGTTTGGCCGCTGATGAGATGCGAGCTTTGCCGTTTGCTGGGGATTCGGTCGGTAACTTTCTCAAGATGGGGCATTGGTACCAACTTCGGCATAAACTCAAAGCGAATTTCAGCGACGAGTCGTTGACTGCCGGCGTGTCGGTAGTCGATCGAGAAGGTACACCGATCGGGTTTCAACCGGGTTACGCACCGTACCAAATTCGCAGAAACGTTGCGCTCGCAGTCGGTCAAGAAAAAACGATCGAGATGAGGGTATTGCAACCCTTGCTTAAAGCTACCAATGAAGGGTCGCCGGCGGATCCGGGCAAGCCGCCCAACTCTTCGCTCTTTGCAAGTTACACACTCCGTGGAATCGGCACGCCGGTTTTGGAAGAAACCTTTCCGAACAAATATTTGGAAGGGTATCAGTACAATTTTGTCGTGCTCAGTCGCGAACCTGCTCGCTATACGTTCTGGAGAGGGCTTGACTGCATTGTCTGGCCTCGCAATGACGAATTGCAGCAATTGCGGATTTCCCCCCATCGCATCGTGGATATTTCAGAGTCGGAGGTTGCAGGGAATTTTCCCAATCAGCTAGCGACGATGACCTCGATCTCGCACATTGTCATCAACGACCTCTCGCCCAGTCTCATGAGCGAACAGCAGCAGATTGCCATGAAGGATTGGTTGCGGTTCGGTGGAACGCTGATCATCAATGGCCCTGAGGCTATCTCGGCAGTCGAATCGACATTCTTGAAGGATCTAACACCCCTTCAAGGAACCGCAGACTCGTCGTTGACGGAAGATGTGATCGCCGACCTCGATCGGGATTGGAGCATTCGGTTTGCTGGTGGCGACAGGATTCCGTTCAAGCCGAATAAAAGTGTTCCTTGTTTGACTGGCGATTTGGTCGAAGGAGCGAGTTGGGTTCCAAGTTTGCAGGGTTTGGTCGCAGAGCGTTTGATCGGTCAAGGCCGTGTGGTGATGACGACGTTCCCGATGTCCGACGCGGCCTTTCTTAATTGGCCGTCGTACAGTTCGATGATCCACAATGGAATCTTGCGCAAACCGCATCGGCATCCCACATTGGGGGCGGAGGCAACGACGCAGTATGCAGACCAATATTTCGGCACCGAGTTGAATCCGTTTCACACGACGCGCTTGCGGTTGTGGGCCCGAGATTTCGACAGTTCCATGATGCGGTCAGAGTCGGATGTGAAGAGTTTGGCATCGACGGATGTGCAAGCGAAATTTCCTACTGGAAAGTCAACGAGTTTAGGCGCTTGGAACCCATCGTCGCGAGTGATCGAGAACTCGCTGCTGTGCCTTCGTGAATCCTCCGGTATCACCGTTCCGCAGATCAGCACCATTGTTCGTTTGCTGGCATGGTATTTGGTAGTACTTGTACCTGCCAATTGGCTGGTCTTTCGACTGATTGGAAAGGTTGAATTGGCTTGGGTTGCTGCGCCGATCATCGCGTTGGTGGGGGCCGCCGTCGTGGCTCGTAGCGTTCAACTCGACGTCGGTTTTTCGCGCAGCCAAACAACCTATGGATTTTTGGAATGCCATAACGATTATCCTCGAGGTTTGCTCTCGAGTTACAACTCCCTTTACACTTCACTGTCAACCAATTATCAAGCCGTCTTCAAAAAGGGAGATGGGTTGGTTGTACCGATTCCTAGAGCGAGTAACCGAAAAGGGAGTGATGACACGACCTATGTGGAATCGTGGCTTGCCGATGAACGTGGGACTGGCCTGCAACGGTATCCGGTTTTGTCCAACACCACCGGAGTATTGCAGTCCGAAGAAATGGTTGATTTCGGCGGTCCTGTAGCGTGGAAGCTCGACGAAGCACAAGGCGTTTTTGAGGGGGTGAACAAGATCGGTTTTGCGGTTCGAGATATCGGTATTCTCGGGATCACCGGCGATGGAATATTCATGACCGGTTGGGCTGGAACATCCGAAAATGGTGAAAAAGTTCAAGGCCGTTTGCAACCGCTTCCCGAGGGTGCGATTCGTTGGTGTTCGGAATGGGACGAGAATCCGTTGACGGCGATGCCAAAGACGCTCCGCGTGGAGGATGGACTCATGTGGACGGATCAAGTGGATCAAGGGGTGTATTTAGGGCCGATGCTTCAGGATTTCGCGCAACGCTACCCACTCCAACGAGGTGAATGGATTGCCCTTGGCTGGACCGATAACGACCTTTCCGGGCTAGAGATTTCGCCCACCACGATCCAGAAGAAGTCGAGAACGCTGGTGCTGATGCACATTCGCGCAGGGATGTTGGACGATGTTCGGCCCGATACTCGGATTTTTGCAGCGTCCAAAGCGGAAGACGGCCCTGAATAATTCGCTCATCATCCAAATCGTGAATCAGAGTGGATTTCGTCATGCTTGTACTCAGTGCAACGGTACTCAGTGCAACGGTACTCAGTGCTACGGTACTCAGTGCAAGTGCTCGATGGCTGTTTGAACCCCTGCAATGCTAATCTTTGATTGGGGCAATTAATGCTGTTGCGGATCGATGCGCTGGAACGCTAACTGGAACGACGATTACGAGCGCCGTTCGTCCGACCGGTCGGACGAACGGAGTAAGAGCACAGGACAAAGCACGAACCAAGCCTTGGGCCGAAGTTTTCGACCGAGCATTTTTGAAATGCGTTTTTGCAAATCCCCGCAACCGGTCCATGCAGCCTGTCAGGCTCGTTCGATCGTTGGGCGGTCATGTTCCACGATAAAGGACGCTCTGGTTTGGATTGGGGCTCCTGGTTTATCGACATAAGGAACCGTCTGGTAGTCCGTTTTCCAAGTTGTCGCGGTGACTTCACACCGGACATAGCCGCGTTCCCCATTGTGGTATTTCACAAACGGGTTCTCGCTTAATAACGCATTTAGTTCCTTAGGTTGATCGTAGCCGTTGCCTCCGGAAGAGATCGAGGTCCCTACGAACTCGGTTGCTACGGATGGGCTGTCGAGGTCATCGAAATCGACTTTGAGTTCGTTGGCCCAATTGGTGTGGATATCTCCTGTGAGGACTACGGTGTTAGCTCGCTCCAATTTGCTGATTTCCTGGAGCAGTCGTTTTCGGGCGACATCGTATCCCGACCATTGGTCCATGCTGTATTCGCGAGTCTCACCCGGAACACGATCGACGCGTGCGACCATGACTTGTTGACCTAGGACATTCCATCGCGAATCGGATTTGCGCAGATTCGACATGAGCCATTCCTCCTGCTTCTCGCCCAAGAGAGTCCCCTTCGGATGAAAGACTTGGCCTTCGAGCGGTTTTCGCCCATCGCCATTGGGCTGGTCCGAACGGTACTGCCGCGTGTCGAGCATCGCGAAATTGGCAAGCTGACCAAACAGGACACTGCGATAGAGCAACATGTCAGGGCCCTTGGGGATGGCGCTCGATCGCAAAGGCATGTTCTCGTAGTATGCTTGGTAGGCATTGACGCGTCGCAGCAGAAAATCACGGGGATCGATGTGCAACTCTTCGGAAATAAGGTTGGCATAGTTGTTGTCGAACTCGTGGTCATCCCAAACGACAATCCACGGCGCTTGTTGATGGGCATTGATGAGATGCTGGTCCGATTTGTAAAGACCATAGCGGTTCCGGTAGTCCTGAAGCGAAACGATTTCGGGGCTGTTGTGCTGCCGTAACTTGCTCTTACCAGCGGGACCTTCGTAAATGTAATCCCCCAAATGCAAAATCAAATCGAGTTCGTCTCGGACCATGTGCTCATAGGCCGTG
>Ga0315899_10002786_pt1 | contig 19189 bp, 24 predicted proteins | sample LakEriMetagenome_2_FD_203518 | JGI IMG/M metagenome (GOLD analysis project Ga0315899, IMG submission 203518) | Freshwater fungal communities from buoy surface, Lake Erie, Ohio, United States - Buoy 4 MA112 | ecosystem: Environmental > Aquatic > Freshwater > Lake | place: USA: Lake Erie, Ohio... | reverse complement strand
GCCTGCCTCCGGCAGGTGGTCGCATTCGCTCCCAAGGTAATTATTATTGCCTGCCTCCGGCAGGGGTTTTGCATTCGCAAAACAAGGTAATAAAATGCGCCGCCTACGGCGTCGCACAAGGGAGGGGTAAAAATATGGTTTCATTAACATAAACGATATGTACAATAACGATGTCGGTAAGGAGGGAGTGCGGGTTTGTGAAGCTTATGAATTAAAATGAAGGGTGGCGCTCGTTAGAGTGCCTTTTTGCTTCATAAATCTCTTACCGACATCGTTATTGTACATATCTATACTACTCTCTTGTGTCACAGGAACGGCCGTGTTTGACTCTAGGAAGGACGCGCAGGCGCTGAACCCGCTGAACCCGCCGCCGCCATTGAAAGATGAAGCGAGTATATTAGTCAACTTTAGAAAACTTTCTGGTCAAGGGTAAATCCATCGTGGACCCGTGTCAATATACATGGGGAGTAGGTGGTAATGGTTGCCCGTAGGCAATCCTCTAATAATCCTCGGATTTTTAAAAACCTCACAGCAACGTTCTCACAGCCATCCCTGAGGGTGCCCTACTTCGGTGCTTTCCTGTTACAAACCACTTCTTTATTCCGGCACAATCTCGTCGAAAGGCTTGTCGACGCCAGGCCTTTCGACGTTGTTGGTCGTTTTCTGCACAATCTGTTGAAGGGACTGCGCTACACGTGTGACTGAATCGTCATTTGGTGTAAATTGGTCTGACGCGTGCTGTACAGCAGGGGCTGGAGCGAAACGAAAGGCTGGAGGAAATCCTCAAGCGTCAGTTCCGCATGTTTTGGAGCAGCGCGAGCAGATACCAAGTTGCTAAGAAAAACGCACCTTTTGGGACAGATGTACCCCAGTCCAACTCACTCAGCACCGTACTCGATGTCCAGCTCAAAACTAGCATACCGTTCTTGTCTATGCCTCTCTGTAGGTACTGCTTCTGCCCATAGCACGACAAAAAATTTCCGTTCATGTCAATCGACGGTGCAAGTCCAAATGGACCGGCCGCCGCTAGAGTCGCAGGGCTGGAGAGGTGGAAGGTTGAAGTGCTGGAGAGGCGGACGGGCGGAACTGGCTTGAACTCTTCACTAGATGCAGCAGGCTCCGCAGCCGCCATGTTCTGTTGTCTAAGCAATCTCCCCTGCTTCTCCATGCGGCTGACAAAGACGCCAGACTTTTTTCGCAGCCGTTCTAGCGTGCCCTTCTTGGAGTTCTTGCAGTTTGAGTATTCGAACCGGAGCTCCGCGTTATAGGAGGCCTTGTGGTGCATCGAAACGCTATGCTCACCAGCGACGAACTGCAGGAATTCGGTTGAACAGTGCACAGTACCCTTTGCTCCAGTCTGCTCGAGCTCAGCTGCAAGACACATACCTTCCCCAAACACGCAAAAACGAGGCTGCAGCAAACCGAGCACCCCTGAAATCACATCGCCTGTGGCAACGCCTATTCGGCCATGTAGGTCGATTCCCGTTTTTTCTCGGTGCTCCGCTAGGCACGACAGAATTCCGTCAGCAACCTTGAGAATGTTAATACAACGCTTAGTGTTGATGATTTCAATGCGGTCCTCATCGAGAGTCGATTCTTGCTCGTCAAGCCAAGCCACCACAATGTAGGCGTCTCCACTGCAAGCGTGCTCACAAGTTAGGAAAGTGATCGGAAACTTCAGTAGCAAGGACATGAATTCAACCACGCACATACACCGAGCCGAGCTTTGCAAAAATAAAGCAGTTGCCAGAAACTTGCTTACATTGTATCAATTTTTGTCAAGCTGTGTTTGACCACATACTTGTCGAAGTCAGAAATGAGCGAATTTATAATGTCAGCAAGTTTCGTCGGTTGTAGGAATGTGGAAATCACGGTGAAATCGCAGACGTCCAGCTGCAACACAGCGACACGACCTTGCGAACATTCTATATGTCTGCACCCGAACATCAGCTTGTTGACATAGAAAGGCGGGACAAGATCCACCAAATGTTTGTGAATGTCTTCCAGTTGGTCGGAGCAAAACTGCTCGCGGCTCCACAGTATGCGATGGAGAGAACCCACGAATCTTGAAGCACACACGGAAGCGACAATGGCTATGACCATCGTAATAAACACATTTCGTTGCTCTTTCATCACTGCCTCTTCGGACTCCTCGGTGAAATTCAAACCTGAAAAAGACTTCTGAAGGGGAAGGGACATGACAATGACAGTAGCTGGAAGGTTGAGCAGAACCAGTACAATGTTGCTTACAAATGACACACCGAAAATAGAGTGGCTCACGAGATACCCAGTCAGCGAATACAACGAGAAATGCGCGCCTTGAGCGATTCGACTTGGCCACACAAAGCCCAACCTCAGCATGATTGCGACATTGAGGATTTTAAGCATTACATACAGCACGTTACACAAGTGAACGGTCTGTTTGGAGAGAGCGACAGTATTTTGGGGCTTTTCCCCCAGATCCATGGCATCGAAGACCTCATCACTTAGTATCAATTGCTCTGGGTCTGAAATCCAGCGATGACGGATTAAAAACTCACGGACTATGTTGATGCCCATTCTGATATGTCCGAGAAGAAAAAAAGCAATGCAGCTCAACGCAATCGACACGATAAATTGTCCTGCCAGCAACGCCTGGGTTACATTCGTGCGCCAAATGAGTTCCAGGTTCCCATAATGATGGAAGATGGGACCCTGATCTGGCAAGGTGATGACGGACCACTGCCAGGCAGTGGCGACGAGATGGAAAAGAAAGCCCATCGTCAAGCCTTGTCGCTGGACGAAACACGACGACTTCAGGTAGGCATTTTCGGTTTCTGTGTTGCTGAATCTCCGCATGAACCGTGACAGAGTGTGTCGCTCTTCCAACCAAGCTTGCCACTGCGTCTCTTCTTGCGCCATGAGTTGGGCTGCATTAGCTTGCAACTGCGCCTCTTCTTGCGCCATTTGCGGAGCTTCATTCGAGCCCCCTTCAACGCTCGCAGCTGCCGATGATTCTGATGGTAAGCTGGAAGTCATGGAGATCCGAGTCCGTGTCACCGCCACACGAGAGGCAGATTGCCTCCGGTAGAAGGCGGCGGGCTCGTTCAAACTGATGTCATATACTTCCATCTGCCCCTTGCCCTTTATCAAAACCAAGCCCTGTGACACCGACTTGAAGTGTTCGCTTGTAGACACACTGGCCTCTGCGCCAATGCCTTGCGTTACCCGGATAGTGCCCGAATTCGAAAACTTGCACATGCGAGCCGCAGTATTTACAGTATCGCCTGCCACGAGTCAGCTGCTTAGTCTTCAAAAGTGGTCAATAGCCAAAGTGCAGACTAAACTACAAGAAAAACGAGTTTTTTTTGGCAAGCTCTCCATGCGCGAGAGCCTCCTCCGTGCTTTCTGGTGATCCGCTCTAAGAACATGAAGCAACATAGCTTAAGGGTGGTAGCCAAGCGGAACAGACCATAGATGCAGTAGAAGCGGCGGCAGCTGCCCAACACGATTCCTGCAACAGGGCCGATGCTCAAGCCTACCTTCATCACCGAATTCCGCGCACGAACTGGCGTCTCCCGCTCGATGCCCTCAGTATCGTAGAACGAGGGGTTACGAGCCATGTTGCTCATGGTTCGCATCAGGTCAAAGCCGAGTGCTATCATGTCGAGGTGGTAGTCGCCAACATTCTCTGCCATCCTCTTCCACAAATGTGGATCCTCCATCGAGGCTCGAGGGCAGGTCACGATGAAATTATGACATGTTCCGCAACTAACGTGTTGATACTTGAACATCCCTGTGAGTGGCAGAAAGCATTGCAGAAGTCAGCCGCCCCTTGTCGGCTTGCACGACACTTTGGTAACGCCAAGTTGCGTTTCATCGAAATCACCTGATTGCTCAACGGCCCGATCGAGGTCAGCGACGAACGATTCAATCCAATCGAAATCGTCGCGCGTCAACACATTATAGTTGAACATGCAGAACATAACGATGCACTTGTCAATCGACTGTGCAGTACACACAGGATTTTTATCTGGGCAGAATTTTTTCATGACGCCGGGTGGAATAAGCGTGTGCACCAGATTCTGACTTGTGCGTGTTGCAAAACGAATCGCTACCAGTTTAGCGTAATTGTTTTTGGCTTGTGCTGTGCTCCAGCGACAAAGAAGGGTCGCTGATACACCGGCAGCCATCTGAAGCATGAACGACCAGAGAACACTCCAATTCAAGTAGCCCACGCTCATGCAAGAGACAACGTATGCCGACAAGGAAATGATTGTCGTCGCGCAGGCCCCTTGACATCCCATTTCAAGGAGGACTGGAATCAGCAAAATAGAGCAAAAAGCAGACAAGCAATCGCTGCCCGTAAGATAAGAGCTACAACCCGGTCAGTGTCTATAAGATAAGAGCTACAACCCGGTCAGCGTTATCTAGCGCCGCCCTAGACCCCCGTTCTGGAAAATTCCTAATAAAGCTCTCTCCTCTTTCTCTCTCTCTCTCTCTCTCTCTCTCACACACACACACACACACACTTACCGACCTTCAGTCATCTATTTGATTGTCAATAAACTTCCCTCTCTCTCTCTCTCTCTCTCTCTCTCTCTGACGCCGTGACAAAGTCTTGGGCGTGTTGAGTGTTTATTTTTAAGGTCACCGAGCCAAGCCCCGTCACGGTTTTAAAAGTCTCGCACTTGCGCTTCTCTCTCCCCACCTCCCAGGGCTTTCCTCACCCAGACCAGACGGTTCCCCGTGGGGGAACCAATGCGTAGGCTGCCAGTAGACTAAAGAATTAGGACAAACCCTCTGTTCAAGATGGCTTGGACCGACGGCATGACGCCACGCGGGCAATTGCGCGGGGATAATCGGGAACTTGAACAGGCCTCTTTCGGTTTCACGCCCACTGGGGGTTATTCCCCCCGCACACCTCCTATGCCGCAGTCTATTTTATCTCTTTTTCAAAAGCAACCCCGACAGGCTCGTAGAGTGCTACGAACCACAACCAGTAGTTTGTCCAGTGTTGTCCTTGTGTGCCCTCCCTATGTCGAGTGTTGTCCTTGTTTGCCGTCCACACACATGACCCTTGACGCATCCTCACCGCGTGTCATCTATGGCGTACGTTGTCCATCTACTCAGTCCTGGCCTGCTTGTTGTGCATCCTTTGCATGTCATGCTTTGCATGTTTTTCACGTGGTAACATCGTGGTTTGCTCACAGGTAACGCCGTGGTTTCCTCGCAGCCTGCCTCAATTCTCTCTCTCCCAGCGCTCGAGCTTGACACCAGCGCCATCAACACCTTCTCCGAGCTCCTCCAGCCCGGCCGGCATCGACTCATCCGCCTCGTGGCAGCGCTCCTTGCATCGGCTCCTTCGGCGCTGGTGCTGGCACCCCCGCACTCCTTGCATCGGCTCCTTTGGCGCTGGTGCTGGCAGATGCTGGCCCCCCCGCACTCCCTGCATCTGCTCCTGATGCGCCGGTGCGGGCAGACGCCCCCCCCCCCGCACTCCTCGCATCGGCTCCTTCGGCGCTGGTGCTGGCAGATGCCCGCACTCCCCGCACTCCTTGCATCTGCTCCTGATGCGCGGTGCGGGCAGATGTCGCCCCCCCGCACTCCTTGTATCGGCTCCTGATGCGCTGGTGCTGGCAGATGCTCGCCCCCCCGCACTCCTTGCATTTGCTCCTCTGGCGCTGGTGCGGGCACACACTGCGCGGCTTCTTCTTCACGGCGCCCTCCGCCTCATCTCTCTGACGCTTGTTGGTGTACTAACTTTCCAGGTTGGTTCGTGTGAGGTGGCCAAATGAGGAACACTTTTTGACCTGAAGACACAAATTGGAACCATGCACAGAGGCTACACAAATGCATGCTGACCTGGGTGTCACACGAGCATGATGGGGTCGACACGCGCGGAAACGCTACTCTCGGCGCTGGAAAGCGGTTGCTGACTGTCGCAAGAGCATTTCCGTGACTTGCCTTGTGCGGAATCGCAGACTGACTGAGAGCAACACAGGGCTGAAGACGCTGTCGACAGCGGACATGTCCGCTGATGATGACACGTGGTCCGTCTCGACGGCGGTGGTGGAAGGCGACACCGGCGCGTGGGTGCGTCTCATCTCTGTTTGCTGCGCGCACGTCTCCACATTGCGGCGCCAGGACTGACATGCCCCGCGTCGCCGGTCTCCAGCACTCACGTGGATGGCACCGGGCGTCGCACCGCCACTATGCGATGGCGCAAATCCTGCTGCGTCGTGTGTATCGAGCCGAAGGTATACAGTATACTTGCTATCGCCGATGTGTCTCCCTCTGGCCCCGCGCGCCCATACCACCCACTCACCCTCGCGCGTCACCCTGCGTGCAGTGCACGGTGTTGCGAGATTCGTTTTTCAGAGATGAACATGCCACGCTCGCGATGTGTCTAACTCTGGCCCCGCGCGCTCATACCACCCACTCACCCTCGCGCGTCACCCTGCGTGCAGTGCATGGTGTTGCGAGATTCGTTTTTCAGAGATGGACATGCCACGCAACGAGGCGAGCTCGCAAGAGGGAGCGGCTACGAGATTCTGCAGACTGGAACGCTGTGCGGCTCATGTCAGACTGCTTGCGCGATCATAATGACCCTGAGACCTTCCTCGCTGGCGACCCTGCCGAGGTGTACGAGTGTGTATTGTACATCTGCGTGCACGCTTTGCGCACCCATCCTTTTGTCCGACTGGGAAGTGCTTGCTTTCTCGACGTGCTCTTCCGCACTGAGAGCGTGGAATTCCATGGCAGCGCTCGGAAGTGCAAGAGCTTCGGCACCAAATTTGCGAATGTGCAAAGGCTCACAAAGCGCAAGCCCAGGAGCTCGAGGTGGTCCATCAGGTGCGAACACGCGTGCACCAACCCTGTCCGGAACCCCCCGTTCAAGTCGCTTTTTGTTCTGTTGCAGGAAACGGAGACGTTTGCATCATTAGAAGAACGCTTTGAGGAGCTCCAAAAGGCCGCTCGCAAGAGCGATTGCGTGGGGGAAGCAGTATCGGAAATGATTCTCTTCCTCAAATCGAATCCCTCCGTGAACAGTCAAGATAAAGCAAGCAAAAAGGTAAACTTGGTCGGCAGCATTCCCAGTGTAATCGAGCACGCGTGGTTGAAGTGCTGGGGCAGATGGCACCTTCTGGAATGCCCAGCGTTCCATTCGGATCCAACAGGCAGCTGACATACGCGTGTGGGCAGGCGGACATGTCTTCGCTGCCAGAGCTGGAGGAATTGTGGACAGAAATCGAAAGGACTTGCTCTCATTTGCGGGCGAGCATCTGCGACGCGATGACACAGACGTTGGCCGTTGGAGACGCCGTAGCTATTGAGCGCGAGCTATCGAGCGGCACAACATTGTGTTCACCTTCGACTCGGATGCCTTTTGAACATGACTGGGCATCCATCAACAAGTCGCAGAGTGTTGATGTCATGACGCAGACTGAAGCCTCGAACAGTGAGAGTAAGGCGGTGGCCACTGAGCTAGTGGCGCCAGAAACGACAAACGCCGTCAGTCATGAGCACGAGGAGTGCGAGAGGGTATCCATTGAGCAACAGAGGATATTGGCGCTAGAAGTGCAACTGCACGAACTTGGTGAGGCACTGAAAGCTAGTGACATGGTGCTTGAGAAGGTACGGGAAGAACGCGACGTGCTAGGCAATGAGGTAACATTCTTTCAAACGCTCGCGCTAGAAAAGGACGCGATTGAACGGGATGCGGAAGCTGAAGAAGAGGCACGAATACAGCAATCTCTGGAAATCTCGGACTTGATAGAGATGATATACCGTAAGGCGCCGTGGGTCACCTGCAGTAAGCTTAACGTGAAAGGTGGGTCAAGTGAAATGGAGAGCCTGAGGAACCTGTGTACACTGTTCCTGGAAGATATCAAGCAGTGGCGGAGCAATTGCGATACGGCGATGCTCGATCGCACGCGCTTCGAATCACTCGTGTCTGAGAGCGAGGGCATGATCAACTTCCTTTGTGAGCAAGGTCCATCTGCTGGCTTTGTTGAAACCGATTTGCGAGAGATCCAGAATTGGAAAGCAGACATCTCAGAAGCGGCAGCGAATGTGGAGCGCATCATGATGGAGCTCCTCACCACCTGGAAGCATGTGGGAGCACACGAGTGCGCGAATATTATCAAGCGTCGCCAGCGCACATTACATCTGCTTCTCGAGAGGCTGGGGGGGTCGCCAGCACCGCGGCACAAAGTGAAAGCACTGAAAACAGCCCTCACCCAATTCTTGGAGGCGGAGGGTGTGAGGAAGTCGGAGTCTACATCTCAATCTCATCATCCATCGAGTTTGCGCCCCAGTCCCCAGAAAACCTATGCGAGCTCGACGGGCGGCTCGGCCGCAGCAGGGCGAGCATCATCATCGCTTTCTTCGCTTTGCTTACCACGCTACCTTGAGTCAACAAACCTCGGAGCACACACACAGGCAACCAACCTCGGAGCATCCACCTCGTCGTCTCCAGGCAACCAACAAGCGCCGGGGCCCCGTCAGTATTCGCCAGACCGACGCAAATTGCTCGCTCGCACTGCTGGAGATGGTGAGCTTGCAGCTCGATATTACGGGACGCAGGGCCCCCGCGGACAGGTGCGGCCCGGCGCAGCAACCGGCGGCAGCGTCGCACGTAGTGGTCGTGTTGCGCCTGTTACTGCTAGCGCGATGGTGCAAACGAGCGTGCGCCGTCAAGCTCAAATGACCGCGCGAGGATGAAAGCGAGGATGAACATACGGCTTTCACAAGTGCTCAACAAGTATGCCTTTCACAGGTGGCCTTCAGATAGTCTTGATGCCGATCCTAATAAAATCTCTCCCACAGCACAAAATGGCGAACCTGCCCTTTACTCACAGCTGGGCAGCGCATCAGGCGACACCCCACGAGGGGCCAATCTCTCCCCCACCTACCCCGCCTCCTTCCCCTACCCCGCCCCCCCCGCTGCCAGGACGCCCGCCAAACACCGGCGCACTAGAACTTGTGATGCCAGCGGAACGCGCGAGTCTATTGTCGGCTTCGACCTCGGCGCGCAGGGCCGGCGGGATGCTGGCGATCGCTGCGGCAGCCGCACTGGCGTCGTTTGCCACCGCATCTGCCCGCATGTAGAAGAGGAGGTAGGGCGTCTGGTTCTTGCATGTCGGCGACACTGCGCGCTGTGTAAGGGTTGCGTGTCGACAGCATCACCAGTACTACATCACCGTGTGAGGACGTGCCTTGCCAAGCTACAACCCTACACCCCTGCCTTGCCTGCATCCCCCACGCAGTCTGACTTGCAGTAGGACACTCACGCCGTGCCACATGTCTTGAGTGCCAACACACGCCTCTAGCGCACACAAAAAAAACCGACACAGGCTGCTGGCCTGCCGGCAGAGAAACAAAGCACACTCGAGAAGGAGGGGGGGAGAGAGAAACACAGGGAGAGATGGAGGGAGGGAGGGAGCGAGAGAGGGAGAGATGGAGCGAAGGAGCCACCCCAGGATAAAGCCACGCTATACGCAAAGTAGAGTGTGCGTGAGTGCGGGAGCGGGCGCGTGGGATATGGCGCGCGCAGGGGGAATACCTCATAGGAGGATTGAGACACATCCGAGTCATCACACAGCAGCCACTGCGCCCCGCCCATGTGCCGCACAAAGCTATAATAGTGCCCTAGAACATGCGCGAGCGCGCGTGTGCGCAAGATCAGTTTCGAGAAATTCGAGAGAGAGAAACCAGATTCCAGGGCGGCGGCGATGGACCGCGGAGGTTAGGGCCAGAGGGGTGGCGCTCATGCAATTCTTGGCAGCGGGCGAGGCAAGGCGGTTGGGTTCGTACCAGAGTTGGTCGACTGACCAGCATGGGTAATGACGGCAAAGAGCTCGTACTCCAGCCACTCTGCACACGCGCACGCACTAGCAGCAGATGAGCACGCACCCAAGCTGCGTTTGACAAGCATGAGAGGGCGGTGCGTGCAAGGCTTAGTGCGTGTGAGGCTTAGTGAGGAGGCGTACAGTGCTTGCACTGTAAGCCTTCCACAGTAAGACAAGCAGCACAGGCGCCAAGAATCGGATGAGCGCCACCCCCTCGGGCCCTAATCCCTGCGAAAAGCCATAATCCCCGCTGAGGCAGGGGCTAGGCCTCTCCTGCGAAAAGCCGTACACCCGCCCTGCATGCGCCCGGTGTAAGGCGAATGCAGCAGCTGCTGCCACGGGCAATACAGTGCAAGTGGCAGGCGCAGGCCTGCCTAACGCGCGACCTGAGCCCAAGACCTCAGCCCAACCCAGTGCCCTAAACCCCTCCGCATCCATCCAGGAGCCGCCCTTGCGCCTTGCGCGTGCGAACGCTTGGCGTGTGCACCAACTATTTTTTGGAGCAACGCTTGCCACTTTTGCAGCTCTCGCTCACTGACTCCTCTTGCCCCACGCCTCCCCACCACCCTCCCCTACATCCCAAGCCCCGGATATATGCGCAATACGTGCAACGCAAAGCGGCTTACGCACATGATACGGGACATGACACCGTTTTAGGGTTTGGGGTGGAGGGTTAGGCATCACACGAAACGTGACGGGACATGTCACGAATTTAGGATTCAGCCTTGGTGTTTAGGGTTTAGGCTTTAGGCATGACCAGGGACGTGACGTGGGACATGTCACGGAACACTGAACTTGCCTGGATATGGCACCATATCCCCTTTCAGAGCCCCTCCTCCTCTACTTGCACCTGTCCCGCCGTGGCCTCCTCCATCTTGCCCTCCCGCATCCGCCATACACATGTCCGCCGCCTGCACCTCTTCACTTTCCGTCGTTGCCTTTGCGCTGCGCGTGCAAGGGTTGTGTATGTGCTGCTGGGCTTCACCCCCGTGCCAGGGCAGCTATACGTATGCATGTATGTATGTATGTGTAAGGGGCGTGTGTGCACCAGTGTGTGCACATATGTATGTGTGCATGCATGCATGCATGTATGTATCATACGTGTGTACGTGTGTGTGTGTGTGCGAGAGAAAGAGAGAGAGAGAGAGAGAGAGAGAGAGAGAGAGAGAGAGAGAGAGAATATATATATATATATATATATATATATATATATATATATATATATATACCGAGATGGTGGAGGGGATTGACACCTCGCGACAAACCTTGCCGCGTCCGCTCATATCGAAGCGGAGGAGTGTCATCTGCACTATTTCCGGCACCTCCTCCAAGAATGACTGGTACCAGTCATGTGTTTTGTGTTTCACACATGGCTCTCATCAGTCACACACATCACTCACATCACTCACACACATGGCTCACATCAGTCACGCCAGTTCCCTTTGCTCTATTTCTGCCCTCACCCACACCGCTCCATGCACAACACACACACATACACTATATACGGCATGTTATGATGCATACACATGGGACAAGGGAGGGAGGGACCACCTGTCGGAGGGCATCCTGCTTAACCGGACACTTGTCACAAGCGTACTGCTCTGCACCCGTCAGCTCCTCGCCCTCCAACACCGCCTGCAGCAACTGCTGCACGGTGAGGAGCCCAGCACGAGAGCCCTCGTGCATTTGACGCATGCGGACCTCAGGAGCTGTTTCCCCATGCGCCGCCTCGCCGGGGCCTTGGGCGCTACCAGCTTCTCCATGCAGTCCCTCCTCACGCGTATCTGCAGAGCAGCGGGCGGCAGCGGCGGGGTCGACAGCGGGGACGGGCAAGGACAGGTCATAGTACTCTTGGCTCCGAGTGCTCACAGAGCCGCAGCCGCGGCAAGTGATTCGCGTCAGCATTTTCCCTTGAAACACCTTGGTAGGTCTCGTGCGCACTTGCGCCTCGCTCCGCCCACCGTGCAAGCGTGCCCCTTGGCCGCCGGGTGCGGCTGTTGGGCCAGCGGAAATGGGTGCTGACTCTGCTTCCCGGGTTGCGCCCTGCGAAGCCTGGGAAAGATCAGTAAACGAGACTTACCATATGGGTAAAAGAGACCTACTATATGAGCAAAAGAGACCTGATGATCCAAGGCCCTGAAAAGGCGATGGCACCGCCCGTCGACAGAAGCCAAGACTACGCGAGCCATTTCGGCCGTGTCTTGCTGGTGCCCGCCCTGTAACCAAGAGGGGAGAGACGCCAGTAGCCCCTCTGCTCGCACGCTCCGCCGCACCGACAGCAGCAGCGTCGACACGAGCCGCTGCAGCTGCTCAACAAGTTTATCCTCTGCGTCATTGTGCGCCGCCGCCACGGCTGTGACTGTTTGATTGGCAGGCGACGTGGCGGCTGTGGGTGAAGCTGGCAGCTGCAGCAGCGCCGCTGTGAACTTGTACACTCGCACTAACACCTGGATGTAGGCAGCCATGTAGCAGGTGTTCCCCATATTCTCTAACCCGCAACCCAGTGCATGCTTGCCGTTGATCTGCCCTATGCCCGATGCTGCCCCTGCGCCCCTCTCGTAGGTGCCAGCACTGGACCGAGCCATTCCGAGCGCCGCAGGGCCACTCGCTCTGCCGCCCCTCCCTCCTCCTGCCCCCCCTGCTGTCTTGGCGCCCTCACCACCCAACGGTGCGTAGGTGTGGAACGTTGACTGCAACAGCCCTTGGATTTCAGCCTCGGAGGGGCTGGCAAAATTTCTAAAAAGTCAATACCATGGTATATTAACTGTAGAAGTCACTATATAGAAAAGTTTTGAGAATTTGTACCGCAGGGACGACAGTTCGGCGAGTAGTGGCCCCACCGTTTCTGTCATCCCCGTGTCGTCGCCGTGCGCTTGCAGCATCCCGTGCAGCAACACACACAGCTCTCTTAGCGCCTCCTTTGACTCCATCTTCAGTCCTCCCGCACTCTCCCCTCCCGCTTCATCCGCACGCTGAGTCTCGGTGGGCGTCACGTGCGCATCTTGCTGCATGCCGCTCCCCTGAGCACCCGCGGCAGGCGGTGCATGCAGACGTGATGGAGCACGGGATGCACTGTACAAATCTCGCTCTGCCACGCCCTCTGCCACGCGCGTCTGGTTCACCCCCTCCTCTGCTTCCTCCGCCCCCGCGCTGCCCAAAGCATTGTCGCCTGCCGATGTGCTGTGTGAGGGTAATAAAGCAACTAATTCTAATACAGGCAAATAGAGCAACTCATTGACAAAAACACGTTGGATCCACGAACTGGATCCACGTAAAGCAACTAATTCTAATACAGGCGAATAGAGCAACTCATTCAAGTCTCATTCTAATCCTCCAATTCTTAACATTTTAGAACTATTTTAGAAGATATGATACCTTGGAGTGCCCAGACTTGGTGATGCCGCTCTTCGCCCACCTGCTCGCCCACCACACATTGCTGCTTTGGCAGTCGAATGACCTCCCCCTCCTCCGCGTCCGTGACGGCTATCACCGCCATGTCGAGCTCATGCACGCCTGTGTAGGGGTGTATGCATGGATGAAAGTGTGCCAAAGATGGTTTTCTTCGAGCAAGAGCTTTGATTCAGTGCACAGAAGCGTGCTTGCGTGGCTGGGGTTTAGCATTTTAGTGTTGAAGATTTAGGGTGTAGGCCACCTGCACTTATGTGTGCACATGGATGCGCGCATGCACCTGTGTGTACTTGGATGGGCACCCATGGCACCCATACATGCATGCCCAAGACACATTCAGAGAAGACAGAGAAGACGCATGCAGCCAAGACACAGACGCGCAGGGCGACCACAAGGTGCACCAAAGTCTCACACTGAGGGAGGACCTATGTCTCACTTCTCCAACTTGTCTCACTTCTCCAACTTCCCCCCTCCCTGCCGGACCCCCTCAACAACACCTCCCTCTCTTTTGGCACACCTGCTTCGGGTAACCCGGTGGAGACGAGACAGTTCAAGGCAACTTCGTGCCCGACTGCACCCATGTGCACAACCTGGGACCTGCAATGCCGCCGCTCACCCTCGGCGATCTTGATGTCGCTCATCGCGTAATGGGCGTGTGCAATGCCGGTGGAGGAGGCTTCATCCCAGGTGCGAGAGAGGGAGGCGGCATCAATGTTGAGCAGGCTCCCCACATGCGCACGCCCTTCCACATGCTGCAGCACATCGGCGGGTGCGCCGGGCAGTCGGCGCCAGGCAGCCATTTTTGTATGCCCATCGTCGTGGACCGCAAAAATGACTAAGCCCTCCTCCGCTCCGTGCTCAACACCAGGCACGCCCTGGTGAGTGCCGTTAATCCACAGGCCACTCATTGTCCCGCACAAACCTCGAGACGGCGCAATGCCCGTGACGCGCAGGGCAACGCGAGTGGGCGCGAACTCACAGGTGCGCACCAGCGCCACGGTGCAGCGCAAGGGTGTATTTTGGGCTATTTGCGTGGGCAAATCCACCCCCTTGACTGCCAGCCCAAAGGATAGGAGATGCGCAGGCGGTGCGTCTGGGTGCTTCGTGCTCGTCAGTGCGGCCTCCCCTCCAGACCCTGGCTGTGCCTCCCCCCCACACCCTTGAGGCTCTTGTGCACACAGCGGCGGCGCGTGTGCGGACAGTGAAGCGCGTGTGCTGCTGTCTGCGCCATGGACGCGCTGGGCAGCCAGCAAGCCCTGGTTTAGTTTAGTAGCAGTGGTTTAGTTGCGTCCATGGCGCAGACACGCGCTGGGCAGCCAGCAAGCCCTGCGCAACGGGCTCACGTATCAGTTTCAAAAAGCGACCTAGCATACAGGCAACAGAGACATACATCTTGAGCATACCTGCGCAATGCCCGAGGCCCGCACGATGCTCGCAACGCGCGAGAGCAGTCGGCCGAGCACATGTGAGGAGGCGCCGTCGCCAAGGAGCACAGGCTGGAGGACCACGAAAGATAAGTTAGTCGCGTTTACCTACACGTTAGGTCTCTTTTACCCACAAATTAGGTCTCTTTGTACCTGGAGGACCATGATAGCATTCCGACACCGCTCTTGCGTGCACAGCTCCCTCACGAAGTCACCCTCGGCCTCGCGGAGCGCGGAGGCAACAACGAGAGGGCGCGACGCGAGGTAAAGCGCCATCAACATGTGAGCAACCCACCTGTAGGGTTTAGGGTTTAGGGTCTAGTGTTTAGGCTTGATAGTTGAGAGTTTAGGCGAGGCAAAGCGCCATCAACATGCGAGCTACCCACCGCGAGAGCGAGCGCGTCAGCGGCAGCGCAAGCAACCTCGCCAGCGCGGCGCCCAGCGCCTCGTCCGGCACCGCGACCCCTGCCACATCTTGCGCCCCTTTGCACACCACTTCACCAGGACAGTCGAGGAGCACCTGGCCAAAGTTAAAAAAAGTCAGTGTCCTAGTATATGTACTAAGTTCTCCAAAGTGAGTGTCCTAGTGCATGTACTCTAAAAAAGCCACTACAGAGGCTACATTTTAGAATGTACTCACCAGGGCCAAGGCCGGGGCGGGGCGGGCTGGCATGGTCAAATAGATGTGGAAGGTGGCGGCGAGCGTCTGCTGCGCCTCCTGCGCTCCGATGCCCGCCATCTTCCAGCCCGTCTTGACACATTTTACCAGTGCCTGCCCCTCCTCCCACACGTTTGGCGCCACCTCCTCCGCCTCAGAGGCCCCCAGAGTGACGTGACATGTGACACGGGCCTCGCTCTGCGGTCCGGGCGCGGGGGGATGCATGTGCGCCAGCCACGCGAGCACAGCTACTCGGAATGTCGAGCTCGCGTCCCGCGCATCAGCACTCTGCGCGCATTGCCGCAGCAGCGCCGCCCACAGACCATCTCGAACTAAAAGCCGCGCCAGCATCGCCTGCTGTGCTCTCGCCAGGCCCTTGCAGGCGGATGCAGGCGGCGTGCATCGAGCGGCGAGCGCGAGAATGTGCGTCACGTGCGCCATGTCCCACTGGATCCCGCTTGGTGACTGCGAGGCTTTCGAGGCGGAGGACGGGGCTTTGTGTCTCGCCGCGCTGCCCTCAGGCGCGTGTGAGCCATACGCGACAGAGTGGAGAGTCTCTACCAAGTGCCCAAGCAGACTGTGCTCTTCCTCCCCACCTGCGCCCACTCCGCCACCTGCATGGTCGCTGCACCCCGCCCCCTCTGCGAATGGGGTAGCTCCGTCAGCGTTGGCAGCAGGGTCCAAGGAGGAGAGGACCTCGCGCAGCACGCCTCCCAGCGCCTTGCTTTGCATGCCCATGCCTCTGTCTCTGAGCCTCTCAAGCATGTCGGAGCCAGCAGCGCGATGCGACCGTGAGGGGCCCAAGACCCGCCATCTAAAGCAGGCCTGCCAGAATGAGACGGCATCGTCTTCGGGCATCGACACCACGCTCTTGCCGATGTGCTGCGCGCGCGCGAAACGGGTTGGCGTGTCAGAGCGTGCCCAGCACTCCACGTAGGCCCTTGCAAGCGCACGCAGCGCTCCCACGCACCTGCAGGAGCGCTGCCTTCATCTGCGGTGGGTGTTCGCTGGCGAGGACGCCTGCGACCATCGTTTCCTGGGCGGTCTTAGGCATTTTGCGGTGCGGCGCGCCTGCTGGGTCTCCCTATGAGCCCGGGAGCCGCGTTTGCCGTAACCCTGCTGTTGCGCCTGCGGCAGGCGCCCTCCCTGTGCGGGGACACACGCGCCGGCGCGCAGCGGGGTAAAGGGTACGTGACTTACAAAGAGCCGTGACCACAATGCAGGCGCGCCGCGGCCACGGTGCCGTGCAGTGTGACCTGTTGGCGGTGCTCGCCCTGGCCGGGGCGCTGCTTCCGTCCTGCGGTGCCCCGCCCGGGCCCGCAAAGAGGCCAACGTTGGCCCCAGTGGACGGGCCCTCATCAGCGCTACGAGAGAGTGCGAGGCTCGCGCTGGACCGCTACGTCAGGCTGCACCGCGCGATCATGGACCCAAGGGACACAAGTGTCGAGAAAAAGTTCCTAGTCCTCCAGCCGCTGCTGGGGATGGGCAACTCACAGATCGAAGAGGTGTGTGTGTGTGCGTGCGTGAGTGTGTCAGTAGGGGGCATGGCGTGTGTGCGCGCGTTGGCGTGCGCGCCTGGAGCGCGCGTCCTGATTGGTATACTGTGCTGCACGCGCAGGTGACAGCGCTGCTAATTGCCATGGAGACCAAGCGCGCGCTCGTTATCGACCTCTTCGATCGCAGCGTGGGCGACAGCGTCGCGCCGGAGCGCACGCCCTGGTTTGCGCCCTACAGCGAGACGTACAACAGGACCATCGACCTGTCAAAGGAGCAGCTGGCGCGATACGCTGAGAATGGCGCTCAGGTTTTGACTAATACATACACACACACACACACACACACACACACACACACACATGTATATGTATATGTATATATGTATATGCATGTATGTATGTATGTATGTATGTATGTATGTATTTACATACATGTTACGTCCTAATTAAACATACGTATGTATGTATATGTATATATATATACACCCACACCCACAGAGAGAGAGAGAGAGAGAGAGAGAGAGAGAGACAAGCAATATATTTTTACATTTCGAATGACGCTGAGGGCGGGACACAGGTAGGGATGCTGCCGGAGCGACGCGAGCACCTGTACGCGCAATTCAACGAGTTTCTGGCGTGCGGCAACTGGAATGAGGAGCTCTCAGACCGCATCGTGGGCACCCCCGGACGCTTCCTCGGATACCTTGCCGCATACCTCAACGGGCAACAGGCTCTGCAAGGGCACAGAGGCACTTTACTGGCGCACGCCGGCTCGGCGGAGAATGGGATGAGCGCGACCCCTGAGGCCCTAACCCCCGCGAACAGAGGTCAAAGGGGCCGCAAAGAAAGCAAAGAGAAGGGGAGGGGCGTGCTGGAGAGTTTTGGGCCCTTCTTCTTTTCCCTCGCCTCCGAGTTTCTGCACGCTCCCTCCCGGGGGGTGAAGAAGAGAGTGGCAAAGGCAGCGCGGGCTAGCCGTGTAGAGACCGCGCCGTGCTCCGTTGGCATGCACATACGGTGGGGAGCGGCTTCAGACAGCTTTTTCTATGTGGACCATTCGCGCCCATTCCAGAGTCTAAACAAATACCTCGAGTGCGCCAAGAGCCTGTGCCCGACGGCGCCCCACGAGGCGGAGTCAAATGCAACTGTGTGGCTTCTGGCCACAGATTCAGAGTGGGTGAGGGAGGAGGTGGTGATGGCTGCGCGCTTCCTCAATCCGCGCTTGGTCGTCTGGCACTCTGAGGCACACGTGGCTCCCGACAATCGAGAGCACCAGATGGCGTTGACTGAGATGCTGGTTGTGGGCAAGGCGAAACATCTGGTGACGACCAGACTTTCGACGTTCAGCTATGCGATGCACGCACGCACGAACAAACGCCCCTGGCTCGTCTCTGCGGGGGAGGCAACGTGTCGGCAGTTAGAGCACAGCCAAGACGGCCTTTTTACTACGCCGCAGGTGCACGACAGATGGCCATGGCAGGAGGCGCAGATACAGCGCCTGTCGTGTGCGGACAAGATCAACATGTCGCATTTTCGCCTCGCGCCGCCGCTGTGCTCCCCCCTGTGCCCGGTTTAGGCCGTCGTGTGCCACACGCTCAACACGTCCACTCATTCATAGCAATTGCCGCGGCTTTGAAATCCCGGGGCCTCTTCCAGGATTACCGTGACTGTAGATTTCCAGTTTCTTCAAGTTCCTCAGGCTAGTGTCAAGAGCAAGGAAGCGGGGGGAACACAACCCTTCCTAAAAAGGGGTTCGATCAGAAAACACCGGAGCTGAAGACACAGTTGAGTAGAAATTCGGGCATCGGTACCAGGGCCTGAAACTGAACTCCGAAGTCACCGAGCGGAAGACTCTTCAGCTCCGGACATGAATCCACTCCCACGTTATGGAAACCTCTCTCTCTCTCTCTCTCTTTCTCTCTCTCCGAGGATCGAAGTGAGGCAGGAGGGTCGTCGGACGGTCAAGACGAGCAAAGTCGGATAGTTTCACCACTGGAGACAGGGGAGCAGCCCTCACTCGTGAGGCTTGAGTGATGCGCCCTATGCGGAGTCCGTGCTGCGGGCGCCGCCTTAGACCCCCCGTTATGGATCATAGTTCCTAATAAAGTTCTCTCTCTCTCTCTCTCTCTCTGGGTCCCTCTACAGTGTCGTTGAATACGAATAAATCCTCCAATAAACCCCCTCCTCCTGCACCTGAGGCTGGTACGGCCCTATACGGTCAGTCACATATCTGGCCTGGCCAAGTGCACCATGGGACGACATAGAGGAGGAAGCGGAAGAACTCATTGCAAAAAAGCGAGAGGGAAAGCAAGCATGGAGCAGTGACAAGACTAGCCAGCAACGAGATGACGAACTAATCGACGATGAGAAGGA
>Ga0315899_10002785_pt1 | contig 19192 bp, 10 predicted proteins | sample LakEriMetagenome_2_FD_203518 | JGI IMG/M metagenome (GOLD analysis project Ga0315899, IMG submission 203518) | Freshwater fungal communities from buoy surface, Lake Erie, Ohio, United States - Buoy 4 MA112 | ecosystem: Environmental > Aquatic > Freshwater > Lake | place: USA: Lake Erie, Ohio... | reverse complement strand
TTGTGAAGGCGATTCTTTTTTTGTGACATGGTCTCCGAAAGAAGACAATATCAAAGCGCCTGAGGGATGGAGTACAATCACGATTTCCACGCATACTGAAGCATCGCAATGGTATGGACTAAGTGCTGAGGAATATGCACGAAAGAAAGAAGAGACATTGTCATTCATCCTCTCGGAATTCAATAGAGTATTTCCACAAGTTGCATCGCTCGAAAAACAGTATGTGGATGCCGGAACACCAACAACATTTGAACATTATACCGGTCGACATCAAGGATTTGTTGGCGGACTTCCTCATTCAGTCGAACTCGGTTTATTCAATCTCCCCAAAAACATCACTTCCATCAAAAACTATGCAGTAATCGGTGATACTTCTTTTCCGGGACAAGGAACGCCCGCGGTTGTGATGAGCGCATATAATGCTGTGAGATAATGTCCTCCTCGACATCGCTCTCCTCGGTATCGCTCGGAGAGAGATTACGGAGCTGTTGAGATCCATAATGTCCCCAGCGGGGTCATACAGCCATCGAGTTGAATGAAGAATTGAAGAATTGAGGAATGGATGAATGAAATGTAGAATTATGCTCTCCGATCTCACCTCCCGCTCTCAGATTTCAACTACTGCTCTCCGAATGAAGCCGAGAAAAACGGATAGAATGTTGTGCAATCAACTCATCTCACAATGCACAGTGGCTTCAGCTTTGATTTATAGTGAAGTACATAATATCCGGATTCTAGATATTCCAATGGAATAGTGAATGATTGTGTTTCAATATTGCTTGATACAATGAAATCACCTTGTAGATTCATGACATGATATTGTGTACCGAGCAATGAAGGATGCGCTTTCACAAACAATTGATCATCATGATAGGAAAGTTGGATATCATCTTCTATAGCTTCATTTGTAATATTTGTATTTCCTCCTCGCAAATAGGGTCCAAGAAGAGTTGATAGATCCAAAGTATGGAGTGCAGGATTGATTTCTAGGAATGATTGCACAAGCTTTTCATTCGTACAATATGTAGTCAATCCATTGCTTATTGCAATACCTTCCACTTGATGAAATGGAAGATTAACAGATACTTTTCTTTTATTACCCGCATGGTAGTCAGTGCTTGGAAAATCATAGAGCAAATAGAAAAACGGTTGTAATAATCTTGAATATCCACAAAGAATGATGAGTTGTTTATTTGGAAATGCACATGCACCTGTTATCAGTCCGCCAACATCAATTATGGCTTTCTTTTTTGCAATATATGTTCCGGGATGTTTTGGAAGAGTATAGATAACTGATTTTTGAGTAGTCCACATTTTTGAGAACAATACAATGCTATCACCAATCACTGTCATTGCTTCACAATCAAAATCTGTTGTATTTGCAGCTTGTGGACCCGAAATGATTTGATCCTCATAAGAAAACCGGATTGTGTCAATTCTGGTAATTCCTTTAAGAACATCCTCTTTTTTTGCTCTCAAAATATGTAGATCTGTTCTATTGCCAGCCGCATTATTACCGATATCAGCCAAATAGAAATATGTACCATCAAAAGACATATCTTCCCATTCGATATTCTTGGATCCTTTAAGAGGAAATGCAGTGTATCCAATATCCTTTACTGAGCATCTATAGAGATTTATATCTGAATCATCATTATGTGTCCAAATAGAATCCCCATCGAGAACAAGCCCCGATGTTTCATTAATGATGCTTGGTAAACTCTGAGATTTTACAGGAGTAATAGTATAAGCAGGATATATACATGAACCATCATTGATTGTTGCTGAAGGGTTATAATTACTTCCAAGTGGATCAGTGCATCCTCTGATTTGTGCTTTTGCGATCTGAGCACTAAGCATACAGACAATGTACAATATCAACAACATTGTATTTCTCATAATGATAACACTTCCAATATGTTTATCCAGTAAAAAGATATGTTCCCAATTGGCCATTTATGATTGGCAAGATGTATTATTTATCAATAACTTGCTAACTTGAAATTGATTTCTGTGAGTATGTCATGAATTCATATATCCTATTTATCTGCATATTGACTTGTCATCTATTTGCAACTGCACAAGACTTCAAGATTGGTCATGTGCAAAGAACATTTATAGATAGTACTAGAAACAATAGACAAATCTCCTGTGAAATCTATTATCCGGCGACCGTGGATGGTGATAATGCTCCAATTGCAAGCGGGACATTTCCAACATTAGTCTTCGGTCATGGTTTTGTGATGCCTTATTCTGCCTATGATATATACTGGAATGCAATTGTTCCAAAAGGGTATGTGATGTTATTTCCAACAACTGAATCATCGCTTTCCCCATCTCACGTAAACTTTGGTAAAGATATTGCATTTCTCACACAAGTGATGAAACAACAGCATCGCATTCCTACATCTTTATTTTTCAATGCAATTGATTCAACATGTGCTGTTATGGGTCACTCAATGGGTGGTGGAAGTGCATTTCTTGCAATGCAGCAAGATCCTTCAATAACTGCATTGATAAGCCTTGCGGGTGCAGTCACAAATCCTTCTTCTGTAACCGCTGCAAGATCAATAATAAGACCTTCTCTTGTAATAGCTGGTGCAAATGATTGTGTGGCTCCACCCAAAAATCATCAAATACCAATGTATGATTCACTAGCTGCAAATTGTAAAACCTATCTGAGTATCATTGGTGCAGATCATTGCCAATTTGCATCGTATAATTTTAATTGTTCATTCGGACAAAGCACCTGTACCCCAAAAGCAACAATCAATGCAGCAATGCAGCAATCAATTGTCATGAAATATCTTTTGCCATGGCTGAATTATCAACTTAAAAAAGATTGTAAAGAAGGTGCCCGATTTTCATCACTATTAGCAACAGCAACTGATGTATTAGGACAAAAAACATGTTCACTCGAATCACCAAAACCTATAATACAAGGTTCTACAAACATTTGCTTTAACAATCAACCACATATGTATTTCACTCAAACTATCCCCGGTGAGATAACACAGTGGGAGAAACCTCGAAGGGGTATTATCCTTGGATCATCAATAACAGATTCATTACAAGTCGTGTGGAAAGAGGTTGGTACGGACACTCTTCGCTTACGAAAAATCAGAGTCGATCAAGGATGTTACACTGATACTGCAATCATCGTAAGAGTTATGGAATCGCCTCAATCAATTATTCAAGGGACAAATCAAGTGTGCATTGGTTCTTCGGAGCTATACTCAACTTCTTCTTTTCCCAATACAACATATGAATGGATGGAAATTACTAAGGGAAAAATAGTAGGAGAGAAAACATCCCATACGATAGCAGTATCTTGGACAAATGAAGGGATAGATACACTAAAATTACGGCTTATAAATACCATTACTGGGTGCAGTAAAGATACCCAAATCATTGTTAGAATTCTTGCATCGCCAATTGGCGAAATCTTTGGTGATGACACAGTATGTCCAGGAAGTATATCATCCTATTCCATGCAGTTATCGGTTCCTTCAACAGTTGAATGGTTTACCCCGAAATGCGGGATTATTAAGGGAAATGCAAAAGAACAATCCGTACAAATTCAATGGTTGAATTCTGGTATTGACACAATATTTGCAAGAATCAAAGAAATGGAAACATCTTGCACAAAAGACACAATGCTAATAGTTCGAGTAACTGAATCCCCTGATGCATTCATTTATGGCACAAAATCAGTTTGTGAAGAATCTGTAGAGCAAATGTATTATTCTCAAGGAATGTCAAATCATTCATATACTTGGAATATCATGAAAGGCGGCATTTTCATTGGTCAAAACAATAAGGACAGTGTAAAGGTCAGATGGATAGAACCCGGCAAACAAAGTTTATCATTGCGTGTAAAAAATATATCTACAGGTTGCACTAAGGATACCAATGTCTCAATCATTGTTAATCCACGGCCAAAGCCAATTATCAATGGGAAAGATCGCATCAATGAAACAGACAAGGGTATATTATATTCGGTTCCATTCAATGTGGGTTCAATGTATGCTTGGACTATTTTATCCGGAGAGGCAAATATTACTGATATGCAACAATATCAAATAGTGCTTGATCCCCTTAAAAGTGGTACAATTGTTCTCGAAGCTTTTGAGTCCAATTCTTTTGATTGTGCCGGTGCAGACACATTTACAATTTCTGTCCGATCTGCAACAAGAGTTAATGATGAATCTCAGCATACAATAATCTATCCAAACCCAACTAGTGGTGCAGATGTTCTAACGATCCAATCAATGGATCAGTCTTCTATAATATCATCTATAGAAATCTCAAGCATACTTGGAAAACAAATTCAAAAAGTTGAGTCACTTCATCAATCAATATTTGATTTTCCAATTACGCATTTACCAAGTGGATATTATGTCATTAAAGTTACCATAGGTAATCACAACACATGGCATGCACTCATCATTCAATGACAGTAAGTACACTCATGAATCTTCTCAATCAAATTGTCAATCAATACTATCATGAAATCAAGTATGCCTTGATTTTTTCAGCAATGAACATTATCTGGATGCTGGGTGAAAAGCTTGCTGGTTTACATGATGTACATATAGCCGATCATGCTTTCTATACCAATTATTTCGCAATTCCATCAATCTTGCTGTATGCAGTTGCCATGTATCAAAAGCAAACATTGCTTGGTGGAGAAATGAATTTCAAACAAGGGTTCATGTCCGGAATTGGCATAACAATGATAGTTACTGCATTGACCCCTGTTGTACAATTCTTCATTCATACAATCATCACTCCTGACTATTTTGTACATGTTCGCGCTTTTGCAATCAAAGAAGGCATGAAGCCCGAAATTGTAGATACTCACTTTACATTGAATAGTTATATCTTACTTTCTGTATTTACCGGGTTTGTCTATGGTGTTTTCACCACCATTTTCACAACCATCATGGTTCGCTATATCAGGATGAAGCGATGAAATATGTCCTTGTATTTCTCCTTGCTGTGATTTCAATTCAAGCACAACAGAGACCATTTGGGATCATTACATTTTCCGAATGTGAGCAATTGCGTTCAAAACATGAATATACAACTCTCATTGCAGGTATTCATGCATCAGCAAAACAGGGAATCCCGCAGGGAAATCAGACTACAAGCGATAGAAGGGTACGCGCAGGACTGGCAAAAAACTCCGCATTCATCGCATATCTGAATCGCACAAATATTGGTGATACGCTTGGTGTTTTGCCTATTCAAGAAAAGGAAATCCTTATCAATAAAAGTTTGACGATTCTTCGGGAATGTCAAATAACTATCCCTCAACTTTCCATAACCACTCCAAATGCCTATGAAGATTGGCAATGGCATTCTAAAGAATTCATTGACCTACTTTCGGCTTATGATATGCTTCGTGGGATACCCGAGATTTCACTGTCAACATTGGATACCATCGAAAAACGACTCGCAATGTTTGCAATTACATTTCACAGAGAAGCCACGAAATCGATTTTTGGTTTGACTTTTTTTGGAAATGTCCGCAATAATCATGCTCTCATGACAGCCGGTGCAATCGGTATGGCCGGGGTGATATTGAGAGATTATAAAAGTTTGATTCCGGAAGATCAGCCAATCTTTTGGCTCAATACGGCATTGAATGCAATTGATGATATCATGTTCACCGGCAATCAAGCACAATCAAGTAGAGATGGCAAGGCGGGCTATGCGGAAGGTCCTCATTATTATCGTTATGCAATGCTGAATATGCTCCCATTTTTCCGCGCATTGCATCATGTGAATCGCGATACGGTATTTCGCATAAATCAAAAGTCGATTCGACATCCATATCATGATCCTCGATTCATGGAATGCACAAAATGGTTCACCTCCATATTACAACCCGATGGCACATATCCGGCTCTTGGTGATACATTTTTCGGCATGGGTTTTCCTGAGCTCGCATTAGCAGGTGATTCAAGTTTTGTCTATCCTTTTGATCCCGAGAATCTTGGATCTCAGCTTAATTCGACTGTGGACATGCGTGCAAATTATTGTGCTTCGCTCACTCCCGCGAAATTGACATTCACAAATGAACTCATGGTGAATAAAGAAGCCGGTGCAATTGTGTTTCGTAAGCCCGAATGGTATGGACATGTGATTGCTAAGAATGGAAATCCACGCACTGCAGGTGCGGGACATTCGCAATCAGACATGACTTCATTTCTATTGTGGACACATGGAATTCCTATTGTGCTCGATCCCGGATATTTGCAATATTCCATGCGTGATCAGGTTGGCAATGCCGAGCAACACAATGTGATTTTGGTCAATGGACAGGGTCCTCTAAATGGCGCTCCACTGCAGCCCGGTGGGGCAGATGCATTCATAAGAGAGCATTTCTCCATTCCCGGTTTGGATTATACATTGGTAGAAACTTCCTACCTAGGCGCGCAAATCAAAAGACACTATTTAGGAATTGCTGATAGTGTATTCTTGAATATAGATCAATGCCTCACTCAAAATCCTAGCACATTTTCACATCAAGTTCATGGAAATGGACTCATCAATGGAAATGAGCAAACAGGATTGGCTTATTGGCAAAATAGTGGTCCGAGCACCACGATTTCTTGGGAAAGAGATTCCGCCCGAGTGGATGCATTCTGGTCAGCCATTCCTCTTGAAACCTTCACAGCAGATTCATCCGTGCATGAAGAAGGATATCGAAAAACGGGAATTCATACGGCATTGCGTACTCATACTAAGTCATCTACAAAAGCCATCTTTGCCGGGATGCTGATCCCAAGAGCAAGAAATTCCATGAGTTCAATTGTGCCTTCACTAGTCACTAAAGATGCTGCTACGCTCGGGGTTGCATTCGATTATTCTCCGCAAAGTGGAGCATTGTTTATTGCGAAAAGTGATACTACTTTCCGCGAAATATCCGGATGGAGTAGAGCGGATATCGGATTTCAAGCAAAAACCGATGCGCAATGTGCTGGAATTTGGCAAGGACCCAATGAAACAGATTTCGCTCTTTTCATATATGAGGCGAGCCGATTTGTGAATGTGGAATCCAATACTGAGATCATTGCTTCAAACAAAAAAACCACACTTGCCTTGTCGGCATTTGAAGATGGATTCATCCTCTATGCGGGAGATTCCTGCACAATCACCCATGATGTTTTGTCTCTCGTGCCTTATGCAGCGAGCGAAGGGTATGTAATCAGAGATGTTCAAGGGAATATCAATGCTTGGACACAACAATCCATTTCGATGAAAGGAAAAGGATATGCCACAATTACCTATGGCAAACCCGTTTCCGTGAAAGAAAAGCATGGCATCGAGTCATATTCAGTCATGGCAGGAAATACATTGCAAGTGCCACTACGTTGGATTACACGGAATGCTGAAATACGAATGATTGATTTAACTGGCAGGGAAGTATCGCATTATGAACTCGAAAGTGGCATACATATGGTGAATATAGGTGTAAATCGCCTATTGCCTGGAATTTACATTCTCAGTATCAGGGATGATAATCAAGCCAAACATTGCATGATTCACATAGATGGATAACTTATCCACAATGGTGGAAAAGATTGGGGGAATAAATTTTGTTTATGTACGGTTTCAAACATGAAATTGGGGCTCATTTTTACTATTTTTGTCAATTCCAAAATTGGGGTAATTCCCCATTTTTCATACGATTAAATACATTTTACAGATATATGATCAGGAAATCCATGAAAAGGCTTCTCCTTCTTTGTTTTTTGCTTTGCATGTCCGGTTTCACGGCACTTGCTCAGCTTACCTATCCAAGTGCCCATAATCTTGGGTCGGGTCCTTACTCATTTACTGATTGGGCTAGTACAAATGCTGCTTTAACATATCCTCCGAATATGATTTTGCACAAGTATAGCGGTGGTGATGCATTTGCAACAGTATTGAATGGAAATTGGGTTGGAACCTATGCTTTAACCAGCGGTGCAAGAATTAATGGACTCGGAACCGATGGTTTGCAATTTGCAAATACCGGTACTTCCAATCATGTGGGTGCGGCTGTTGTGGCACTCAATACACAAAATAGGTCATCCATTGCTGTTTCATTTACATCCCAGTTATTGGCGCATCTCACACCTACGCCACCAAGAAGAGAATGGGGTTTGAAGCTTCAATATAGTTTGGGTGATCCTAATGTTTGGACAGATGTAACCGATGCCTTCGGAAATATTGTGCAATTCGTCACAACCGGCAAAGCACCATTATCTGCTGCTCAAGTGATTGGACCTGTTACACTTCCAAGTGGTGTTAATAATCTTCCTTTGGTGTATGTGAGATTCCTCTATTATGACTTGAACTCAGGGGCTTCCGGAAACAGACCATTTGTTAGACTTGATGATATTTCCATTACAAGTCAGGCTGCAAGTATTGTTCCTGAACAATTGGCTATAACATCCATACTTCCAACAACTCCATCATCAACAAGTGCATTCAATGTTGTTGTACAATCACAAAACAATGCAGGTCTTAGTGGTAATGTAAACCAGAATACTGACTTTTCATTGAGTGTTCAAACTGGTACAGGAATATTGACTGGTACAATTTCCGGGACAATTCCTTCCGGACAAAGTTCCGTCACCGTAACAGGTGTTCGTTATGGCACCGTTGAAAATGGTGTGCAAATCAAAGCGAGTGTTATCAGCGGAATGACATTGACAGATGCCATCAGTGCACCATTCAATGTTGTGCAAGGTGCTACTGCAATTTCAGCAACTGATCTTGTTGGTAAAGTTCATGTCAATAAACCTCTCCGACCATTCACAATCAGTGCTATAAAGCCTGATGCAACTGTTGATGCCGGTTATTTAGGAACTGTAACTATTGCTCAAACCGGTGGTCCAGGACTAGTTTCTGGTACATTAAGTAGACCTTTCTCCAATGGAATTACAACTTTCAATGATATTCGTTTTTCACAAGTAGGTACATATACATTTACCATCACAGGTTCGAATCTTCCACCGATTAATCATACCGTGCAAGTTGCACCTGCTATGACAATGACAGAAATGATTGTACCAAGATTGATAAAATCAAATGTTGCTAATAATCGCGTACCTGCATTTGCATTAGTCAAGTTTGACAATCTCATGCCAAATACGCAGTATCGTTACATCACTGGCGCTGTCACTTCAAATGCTCCAAGTAATACCATTGGTGGTGGTAATAACTATCACTATGACGCAACAACCGGTACCTATTTGTACAGTTCTAATAGAACACTTGCATCAACAGCAAGTCCTGCGACTAATTCAACATTTATCACAGGTCCGAATGAAACTTCAAGAGTTATTTGGTTGAATTTGGTCCCAACAAGTAATGCGGCATTCGCTGCTAATGCAACAATGTATTGGAGAGTCATCATGAATGATCATCCAATCATCGGATATCAAGCAGATACTATGCATACTACCAGCTTCACTACTCCAATCAATCTTGGTGCTGGCGCTGGTGATGCAACCGGTATTTACGATTCACAAAGCGGTCTTTCAGAGAGAACTTTTGTATTGCTGTATGATAATGAAGAAGGTACAGGCCGTCCGATTTCTAGTGCGCATGTGCAAGATGATGGAACATTGAGTGATACAACTACATTTGCGCAATTCTTCAAGAATTTGGACAATGTGCCAACTTCATGGGCAACCATTATTCCAAATAATTTACCCGGTGGCGTGAAGCGCATTGAACATCGTGACATGCAAGGAAATTTGGTGAAGCATTGGACAGATCTCGATGGTATTTGGGCCGGTGTCAATACTGTATACCCAACTTCCGGAATCAGTGCGATTGATTTCAAGACACCACAACTGACTATGCTCACTCCAAGCACAAATCAAATTCATTGCCAAGGCAAGCCCATGAATATCACATGGACTTCTCGCGGAGTTGAAAAAGTGAACATAGAATATGCATCCGGATATTCAACAGGTAGAACTTATTATGAAATTCGATACAATGCTAATGCAACCCCTGCAACATTTACTTGGGTGCCATTCGACTTCAAAGACTCAAGCACAAATATGAGTGTGCGTGTCACGGATGCTGAACATCCAACAGCGCAATCAGAAGTAAAGCCGATGACAATCTTCTTGCCACCAGTTGTACAGATCCAACCAAAATCACGCAATACATGTATTGGTGATACAGTGACATTATATGCAACAGCGAGCGGCACATCAGTCAAGTATCAATGGTATAAAGATTTCAGACCGCTAATTGGTTCAACATCACCCGTTCTCACATTCACAGGTATTCGTGAAACTGAATCCGGACTTTATCATTGTATAATGACAGGACTTGCGCCATGTGATGCGGTTTCTTCAGATACTGCAGTATTGTATATCAATAGACCAATTGATGTATTGAGACAACCCGAAAGCAAAGTTGTCAGCAAAGGTTCGACAGTAACATTTGAAGTATCTGCAAATGCGAATTATGTGATTGCATATCAGTGGAAGAGAAATGGTATCGACATACAGGATAATATGCGTATCAGTGGTGCTCAATCACCAAGTCTTGTCATTCGTGATGTTGATAATGCTGATACTGCAGAGTATACATGTCTTGCTACAGGTCCAGGAAATTGTGGTTTCATTATCTCTGAACCAGCAAAACTCAGTGTATTAAGTGTTGGAATCACGGCTTCACCTGAAGATGTTTCAGTTTGCGAAGGAAGTACTGCCATTATGAATGTCGGTGCACAAGCTTCACCATCAGGCACAACTCTTGCATATCAGTGGTATAAAGGTAGCGTTAAAATTGATGGCGCCACAATGGCAACTCTTCAAGTGCCAAATGTGAAGAGCACAGATGCAGGTCAATATTCCGTTGAAGTTTCGGCAGTAGGAAATATCGTTGGAAAAGCTATGGCGATTTCAGCACCTGCAACATTGACAGTGAAGCCATCATTGGCGATAATCACTGAGCCACAAGCTTCACAGCAAGGTTGTTTTGGTGATACATTGCGTGTAAGTGTTGCAGCAACAGGAAGCAATGTTTCATATCAATGGTATGCAAATGGCACAGCATTGACAGGTGAAACAGGTTCTACTTTTGCACGAATACTTGATAGCACAACACTTCCAACAGAGAAAGATTATTTCTGTATTATTTCAAGTGACTGTGGAATTGATACAACACGCATAGCTCGATATATCACTTTGCCTATTGTTTCCTTTGTGACAACATATCCAGCAGAAGGCATCAATGTTGATTTCGGAAAAGATTATGTCTTCACTGCAAATGTTACAGGTGGCAATCTCAAATACAAATGGTTTAAGAATGGAGTGGAAATTCCTGGTGCAACTCAAGCATCATATACATTGGTGAATGCAACACGCGCAGATCAAAATTCGAAGTATAAAGTTGAAGTCACTGGTGATTGTGGAACCGTCACTTCCAAAGACATCAATGTAACTGTGGTTGGTCCTGCAAGCATCGATGATGAATCAACCGCATGGATGCTCAATAGCAAGCCGAATCCGAATAATGGAGATATGACCATTCAATTTGCGGTCACAAAACCCGGCATGACATCGATCTTCATTCGTGATGCGATTGGTCGTGAAATTGCACGCTTTGATGCAGGCATGATGGACATCGGAAATTATGAGCATGCATTCTCATTGCAGAATGTGGCATCCGGTTTGTATTATGTGACAATGCAAAATGCGGGTCAGTCTATCACCCGTTCGATGACAATCATCAAATAATTTTGATTATTCAAGACATGCCCTGCTTTCATCAAGAGAGTGGGGCATTTTTATATCCATGGAATTATTCCCACCTGAAATAGAGATCATTCGCAAACGTGTCAAACGCTTATCACTCAAAGTGCGAGCGGAGGATGAGCGCATCATTTGTACGATTCCATGGTATGTCACAAAAGCCGATACACTTGAGTTTATTCAAAAGAATAGACCTTGGATTGAAAAGCAAAAGCAAAAGATACGACAGCTTCGTTCGATGCATATTCATCGCGAGCAGGGATCACTTTTATATATGGGCGAATCATATCGGGTGGTTTCTGTTCCTAGTGCCACAAATCTCGGCATAATTAATCATGAAGAGAAGATCATCATCAGTTCAATCAATGCTGAAGATCTTTCGCAGAGAAAAGAGTGGTATCGATTACAAGCATATGAAGTCCTTCCGCCTTTGATTCATGAATCCGCCAAACAACATGGTTTTGCATTCAAGAAAATCAGCATCAAACATCAGAAATCTAAATGGGGAAGTTGCTCCATCGATGGCTCATTGAATTTCAATGCCAAGATGATGCTCACACCTGAATATGTGATTCACTATCTCATCATTCATGAACTTGCTCATACCAGAGAATTTCATCATGGCGAAAAATTCTGGCAACTTGTGGAAGCATGCTGTCCGAATTATTTGGAAGCGGAGAAATATCTAAGGACGACGGGGAGGGTGTTGGAGATCTAGATTATTGAGTGAACTTCTCTCCTCGGCATCGCTCGGAGATCAGTCGGCATCGCTCGGATAGCGCTCGGCTTCACTCGGAGAGCGCACGGCATCGCTCGGAGATCAGTCGATATTCACGCTCTCCGAACCAAAAAGCTCCGGAGGAGCGACATCATACAAGCGACATAATACAAGCGACATATCAACCGCCCCATCGGAATGACATCTCATCAGCATCATCGGGGCGCATAGAGTTTTATATTCCAAAAAAAAGTGGTTACAAACCCATGAAACTTTTGTCAATATTGAGCCGTTTTAAAGGGTCGATTATCTAAACATTTCGAAGAAATTCCATGAAAACACTATTTCTGGCTCTTTTTTGCCTTTTTACGACAAGTTTTGCAACATTTGCCCAATTGGACACCAATAATAGGGGACCTATTGTGTATGGCACCCTTGTGGAAGCAAAGTTCGGAATCATCACTATCAAAGAAGTTTTACAAGATGGTACTTCGATTGATCGTGAAATTGCCTACAACACTGATACGGAAATTGCTGGTTGTTCGATTGACAGCGTGCAAAGAGGTGTTATAACATTGGCAATGTTGGAAAATCTCGATGTATTTCCGCCATTTGCTCAGCTTATCAAATTTGATGGTTGCATAGCTCATATTGATGTTATGTCTGTTATTCTTGCTAAGTCAAATTCCTCGATTGAAACAAAAAGTACCACAGAATCAATATATGGTCCTATCGGTACAACAATCACATATACAATCGATAGTGTATCACAAGTATATTCTTGTGATGGAAAGCCATTAGAATTGAGTGAAATCGCAATTGGTGATACCGTATATATTCGTTCTTCAGGAAATAGTCAAAATCCATATGCTTCGACCATTCAAGCGCTTAATGATTGCATACAAACTTCACAAATGGAAGGCACATTAATTGCACTTGAAGATTCTGTTATCATCGTGAAATCAGATTATGGTGCTGATACTCTACGAATTGCAATTGATCCAACATATATCATGAATTGGATTCCAGGGGACACATCATTTCTTCTACCATTCTATGGATGCGATGGTTCACAAATCTCAAAGAATGATTTGAAATCAGGAATGAAGATATCTGTATCGTATATCATCTCTCCTAGACACGGTCTCTTCTTGCAATATGCTTATCTCAAAGAAAATTGTCCTATCCATGTTAGTGGTGTGATCAATTCTATTAATGGTGACACAATAGCCATTGGAATTTATGGTCAAACGACAACTATTGTTTTGACTGAAGAAACCGAATTAACCAATTGCAAAAGAGAAATCATCACAAAAGATAAACTCAAAGAAGGACTTGGGGTGGATGGTCTTGCTATTGAGAAGAATGGGTTGAATATCGCACTCAAATTATCCATTATCGATGATTGTCCATACTCTTTCCAAGCAGATGGTAAGATTGAATTCATCAATGATACAGCTCTTAAAATAGTAATCAAAGATGCAGTGAATGGTGGAAATTATGCTGAAATGGAACTTGCCATTGACGCTGCCACAGTTGCTGTTGATTGCATGAATCTTCCAATCAATGTGAGCGCTGTTATCGCAGGTTCTTATGTGAATGTATTGTATCGCATGAATGGTCCAAAGCGCATTGCAGACATGATCATTGTCTTTGATCCATGCAATACGAATTATATCAGCGGTGTGATTGAATCTATTTCCGGCAATACCATTGTCGTAAAAACAGATCGTGGAGATATTCGCAGTGCTGACTTCAATGATGCATCATCAATCGTTAACTGTCGCGGAGAGGTATTCACACCAAATTCTTCCGTGATTGGTTCCCGCTTTGACGGCATGACAACCGATGTAGGTAATGGAGGTTTCATCCTCAATGCTACCATTTATACAAATTGCCTTGAGTATGATTATGTAACAGGCACAATCTCCAAAGCAAGCGATTCATTGATTACTGTTATGACTTCCGGTGGTTCAAAGGATGTCTATGTATATGAAAATGGCAGCATGATCATCAATGAAGCGGGACAACTCATTGATATCAGTGAATTGACATTTGGTAGAAAAATTTGTCTTGTTGTTGACAAAACATATTCAATCCTTTTACAAGGCATTGTGGATATTACCTGTGAGAATGGAGTTCGCGACAATACTGAAGGTTTGATGGTTCTTGGAACAATTCAAGATGTATCCGATAATGAACTCAAAGTCGTGACCAATAATGGTATTATGCAATTTGCGCTCACAAAAGCCACACAGATGATGGATGAATCTCGAAATAATGTTCAGCCTGCATTAATGTCACCAGGCAGTGAAGTTCGCATCATGACTAAAGGACATAATACCGAGCTCAAACCAATCGCTACAACAGTTGTTTTGATGAGTGCACTGAGCGTCGATGAACAAGAATTACCAACTTCACAATTGATGGTTTATCCAAATCCTGCAAGCTCCATTGTCACTTTCGGAGCTTTGGATTATGAAACAATCACAATCTCAACAATGCTTGGTCAAATAATCGCAGAACTCAAAAACACAAATACATTCGATGCATCTTCGCTATCACCGGGAACATATATGGTCCGTGCTACAAAAGCCGGCAAAACATCCGTGACGATGATGCAGATCACGCGCTAAGCCACGACTCTTCTAACTCTTTTATAAGCCACGACTTCAGTCGTGGTGCAGATACATCCGTGGTGCAGACACATCCGTGGTGCAGACACATCCGTGGTGATGATGCAGACCACACGCTAAGTCATAAATCTTCTATAAGCCACGACTTCAGTCGTGGTACAGACACAGTCGTGGTATGAACATGACACACTACCCCCCACAACAACGAAAGGAGTGTACTCAATTGAGACACTCCTTTTTTTATTCCTAACGGATTCTTTCCCATTGGCTAGGGGTCGCCGAAGGCGGGGGTGCGATTACTGCATTCCCATAATACGGACGAAACATCCACATGAAACTCTTGGTTTTGTTTCACCTCCCGAATATGACTAAGTCACAATATACCTTGCACTCGCTTTTTCAACTTTTGGGAGGTAAAAATAAGTGGGGCGTACAGAAGATGTTTATGACGAGGAAGGAATGGATGACTATTTTGATAATCAGAATAATGAAGAAAATTAAGAAAATTAAGAAGGATTAACCTCCTTTATTTATTTTATACCTAATGCCTTGTGAGTATCTTTGATAGCTCTATCATTTTTGTAGTCAATCCATTTTTGACCTTTCAACTTTCGCATCATTACGTCAAAATAGCGCATAATGAATATATTATAAAGAGCTTTTGCTAAACTACTTTTTTTTCTAGGAAATGCTCTTAGACTCATTGAAAAACCTGGATTAATGTACTTCATATAATGCCAATATCCTTCTGGCATATATAGCATTTCTCCATGATTCAAATGACAAATCAAGCCTTTAGCATATTGCAATGCAGGCCATTTCTGAAAATCAGGAGCATCAAAATCAATATCTTCTCTAGAAATCAATGAATGGGGAACTTTGTACAAATATTTGGTCTCAGATGGGGGAAACAAGATGCATTGCTTTTTACCATGAAATTGAAAAAGTAGATTACTAGTATAATCGATATCATAGTGCATAAATACTTTTGAATCCTCACCACCAAAAAATAACATTGGATATTGTTTTATTAAAATCAAACCTAAATCAGGCCATGTAAATTCACTACTTAAAATTGGAATTTTACTCATAAAATTATAAGCAAAAATTCGATAATGAGTTGGCTTACTTAGCAATAAATCAATATAATCACTCATTCTCATCTTAGCATGAGATTCATTAAAACCCTCTTTATGAGAAACAGGCCTATCATCATACAATGGAACAACTTCATTACCAGCTATTTCTTTTATATACTCTAATTTCCATTTTGAATAAGCAGGCCAATCTGATGTAAGTTGTTCAACGACTAAGGGTTTTTGTTTATTGACATAATTATTACAAAAGTCCTCTTTAGAAATTGTCTTTACTCTTTCTATTTCAGTCAAATTTAATTTCATATGTTTAAAATTATAATTCATAATGGAACACATGATATTGCACGTATTCAATACTAAATGAATACATAAACTACAAACTTATAGCAATTTCACATGTTAATTTCACATATTACTTGTACGCTCCCTCGAAAATAAGTAACAGTCATAATTAGAGATTACTCTCTAACTTTAGGAAAAAAAACAGAATAAAAGAATTCATGATTATTGGAGACGTAAATAGTCATCATTCTTCAGTATCATTAAGTGTGTAGAACAGTGAAAGTGATTTGCAGGGAGCTTGGCATAAGCGAACTCACCTTTTACAATTGAAAAGCTAAGTACGGCGGAATGGAAGTAAGTGATGTCCGCCGCATGAAAGACTTGGAGGACGAGTATGCTCGTTTGAAGAATATCGTAGCCAATATCACCCTCGAGATTATTCCCCACAGCGAGAGGTGGCACTTCGACAAGCTCTAGAACATGCGAAGGATGTTGGTGTGAGTAATAGATATCCAACTCTTAGTTCTTATTTATCTTCCTCGTAATCTGTTTCAACTTCCCCCATGAGTGTATGATTATTTACATCCGGAATGTCAAAATCAAATGTAATCGGTTCTAACATTCCTAATACCATGTTTTCAACTAATAAAAATGAATCGTCGCTATCGATATTAGAATCGCAGTCTTGTTCTTTCTGAGTAGTTGGGGAAGTATCAGACTGATCATTCAATTGATCAGAAGAAAAACGACCACAAATTTTCTCACCCGCATGCTCACTTAGATATGTCGAAATCTCATCATTGGTCAAACCGGTAAAGTCTTTAACTGTTTTGTCGCATTCTTTGCAATGTCTTCCACCTGATTGCGGAGTCATATCATCCCAGTTCTCATGACATGGTTTGGATATATGTGGTTTGTGCATGTGGAGGGTTAAGAAAGTGTATGATTAATTATGATTATAACCATGTATTCTGGTTAATAGAACTTTTTTCCAGTATGACTCTCTAGAAATAATTGAATCATCTTCTGAATTCATTGAACGTGTTTCAAGTATTGAAAAGATAAAACTATTAGCATGTTCAATTCCTTGTTTTTGTATAATATCTCTTAATAACTTGTTCCCGCCGTGTCCATTTTTACAATATTCAGACCAACGACTCCAAAATGCATTTCTTCCAGATGCAGATCCCACATACAATTTGCCATTTGAAGAGTCTGTAATAAGATATATACCTTTTACATTTGATAGCGCAGATTTCCAAGATGGTTCTTGTTGTTGAATAATTGAATTTAAATCATTGAATGAAACAGAGACATTCTCAAACCCAGGAAATGGAGCCATCGTGTATGGTTCTCTTAATATTTCTGTAAGTGTGAGTAAGTGGAAACAAGTTTTTGGATAAGGATATGAATTTCTGAATGTCTTTTCAAAATGGATAATTAACCTACCAATAAATTCTTTTCCATGATCAAGTAATTCTGTTTTGTAGATATATCCACCTTTTTCAGACTGACGAACAGATAGACTACGATATACACCAGCAAACATCCATTCGTGCTTTTTGTAAGAGATAAAAGCTATAATGTATGGTTTTTCGAAATTTTTGCCTGATTGGTCCTCTTGCCATTCCTTAAAAGTGCCATTGAAAAATGCATCCATAGGCTCATTATTTCCCACACCAGATGCAAAGTGAAGTTTCACGTCCTTAAGTAAGGTTATATTCAAATCTAATAGAGTTAATAAAGTACTCATATTTTCTCACAATGACTGATAATACTTCTTCATCTTCAGAGACATCATTTTTCGTCTTTCTTGGAGAAAACCATCATATGAATTGATATCTGCTTCAAAGATAGATTCAGGAATACAGTGTATTTTCAGATTTTCCATTAATTCTTCATATGTATCAATGGCACCATATTTCATTTTGCCACCTGAGCACTGATCTTGAAGTTCTTTAAAGTAAATATTTGGCGACTTTGCTCCTATGGCTATATTGATTTCTTGCTGCATCAGCACATAATTTCCAAGTTGATTATAGTCTCCTCTAGCCAAGTTATTTTTTCTCAAAAAGCTCTTTGGAAAGATATGATGTATATCACCTTTATACAGGATAATATCAGCTACTGTAATATCTCGAGAAAGAAAACCTTTGTCTTGACCCTTAACTTGAGCTGCCTGATATACATGGAATGTTGGACTACTTGTTACTGCAGAATCAAGTTTCTGAATAACACCAAATTCCCAAAATGAGTCAGACAATTCTGCCTGTTCAATTTCATGAAGGTACTCAGCAAATGATTTAGAATTCAATTGTTTGATATCATAATCAAACGTACTCTCAAATGGACCAGTATAGCGTCTTGTAAGTACTGACATAACAAACCAACGAGAAACAAGTCTACCAATTTGAGCTTGTGGAACACCTTCTTCTCTCAGTTTAATGTAGGCAATGTATGCAAAAGCTAGTGCATTTTTGGATCGAATCAATTCTGGTGTAATGAACCCTGCAGATCGAATGATCATGACAAATTTCTTGAAATAGTCCTCTTTCATAAATCGAAGAGTTGATTTCTTCATTCTTTCATATGTGTCGGCTGCGATGATTTCTTCGAATTCTCTGGTTTCAAAGTTTCTACCTGACAGAAGACTAACCAAGTCAGACATTCTTCCTCTTGAAA
>Ga0315899_10002784_pt1 | contig 19193 bp, 17 predicted proteins | sample LakEriMetagenome_2_FD_203518 | JGI IMG/M metagenome (GOLD analysis project Ga0315899, IMG submission 203518) | Freshwater fungal communities from buoy surface, Lake Erie, Ohio, United States - Buoy 4 MA112 | ecosystem: Environmental > Aquatic > Freshwater > Lake | place: USA: Lake Erie, Ohio... | reverse complement strand
ATCGATCGCGTGCGCTACGCCAGCGACGCGCGCATGACCCTCGCCTACACCGGTACGATGGCTGAAACGGTCGCCGGCTCGTGGAGCGGCCGCCTGGCCCTCCTGCAGTTGCTGGCCGCCACGCGACGCCACGTGCGGCGTTGCCTCGACCACGCACGCCGGAGCGGCGATCCGTTCGATGTGGTGCACGTTCACTGGTGGTTCCCGTCGGGACTCGCGCTGCTCAAAACCTCGCGCGCCGGTGATCCTGCACGGGTGCTGACTATGCACGGCTCCGACGTGCGACTCGCCGAAAACAAGCCCGTCGTTCATCCCGTCATGCGAGCGGTACTCGGCGAAGCGGTCATCCGCACCGCCGTGTCCGGCTGGTTGGCCGACCTGGCGCACCGCCTCGCGCCCGCTGGTGACATCGAGGTGGCCCCTATGCCGGTCGATGTCCGCCATTTCGATGCACTTCCGGCGGTCGCCGGCGCCGACGGGCAGCGGGAGGGGGTGCTCTTCGTCGGCCGGCTGAATGCGCAGAAAGGATTGGCAGACCTGCTTCGGGCCCTCGCCTTGCCGGCGCTCGCGAATCACACGCTCGTGGTGGTAGGCGACGGCCCGGATCGTGAGGCGCTCCAGGCGCTCGCCGCGACACTGCACGTCGCCCCGCGCATCCAGTGGCGCGGCCTGCTGCCGCAAGGCGCGCTGGTTCCGCTCTACCGCGGAGCCCGTGCCGTGATCATGCCGTCACGGGGAGAGGGGCTGGGCCTCGTAGCCGTGGAGGCCCAACTCTGCGCCACTCCAGTGGTGGCCTACGCTGATGGCGGCCTGTTGGACGTGGTACGCCCTGAGCATGGTGGCACGCTGGTCCCGTGCGGCGATATCGGCGCGCTCGCCGAGGCAATCGCGCGTGTCACGGCCGACGACCACACGGTCGAGCGCCTCGGGTCGTGCGCACGAGCCGACATGCGGGCGCGTTTCGCGCCGGTCGCCGTCGCGCGCCGATATCTGGCGCTGTATGCCAATGCTGCCGGCCTCGGGGCACGGCGCCCATGAACGTCGCGCGCGTGATGCGCTCGCCCATGGTGCGGGCGCTGCTGCTGAGCCTCACCTTCGGCTTCATCGGGTGGGTGCTGTACCGGCAATGGGGAGAAGTCGAGCGAGCCGCCCGGACGTTGCACATCCGTTGGGGGTGGATTCTTGCCGCCAGCGCGCTGGTCCTGGGCACCTACGCGATGCTCGTACAAAGTTGGCGGTTACTGTTGTCCGGGTGGGGTGGCTCGTTGCCGTACGGGAGGGCCGTCCAGATCTGGACCGTCTCCAATCTCGGGCGTTACGTGCCCGGCAAGGTGTGGTCGATCGGGGCCATGGGTTTGCTCGCGTCGCGCGAGGGCATCTCCGGAGTCGCGGCGATCGGCGCTTCGATCCTGGGGACGCTCTTGAATATCGGCGCCGGCTTCGGCGTCGCTGTCGTGTTCGGTGGGCGGTTCCTCGACGCCGTCTCGCCGGGCTTGCAGAGCGTCTCGTTGGTTGCGGCCCTCGCATTCATCGTCGGGGTCATTCTGCTGCCGTTCGTTCTGCCAACGATCCTCGATCGCTACGCCTTGAAGCGGGGGCTCCCGGTCGCCGAGCAACATCTGCGCAATCGTGACGTCTGGCTCGCGGCCCTGCTCAATACGTGCTCCTGGGTCGGGTACGGGCTCGCCTTCGCCTGCTTCGCGCGAGGGGTCCTCCCGCTCGTCCCCAACGCAACGCTGTACATCGCCATCTACGCGGCGTCATACCTCGTGGGTTTTCTGGCGTTGTTCGCCCCCGGTGGCATAGGCTTTCGGGAACTGGCGCTCAGTGCCCTGCTCATCGCCGGCGGCGCCGCGGGGCAGGGGGATGCGGCCATCCTCGGCGCGACCTCGCGCGTGTGGCTCACGAGTCTGGAAGTGCTCCCGGGGCTGGTCGGTCTGCTACTCATGACACCCGCGCAGCGGGCCGGGCTCGGCGGCAAGCGGGACCGGCCACGTGGCGCTCCGTGAAGGCTCCCGACTCCGGAACGCCACGGGAGCGCTGGCGGCGCGCAACTCCTTGCCGATCCACACTATGTTTCCGCATGGGGCAATTCGCCTGCCCCCCATACCGATCGTATGATGACTGTTATGAAAGCCCCGGCTCGGGGATCACTCGCGTTCGGTGAACGCGCGGTGGTGATCGTGCCGACGTACAACGAAAGCGACAACATCACCCGGATCGTGCCGCGCATCCTCGAACAGGATCCGCGGCTCGACGTGCTGGTCGTCGATGACAATTCGCCGGATGGCACCGGTCGACTGGCAGACGAGCTGGCGGCGGCCGATTCGCGTGTGCACGTGCTGCACCGCGCCGGCAAGGAAGGTCTCGGCAGGGCCTACCTCGCCGGCTTCCGCTGGGCGCTGGAGCGCGACTATGCGTATGTCTTCGAGATGGACGCCGACTTCTCGCACGACCCGAATCACCTTCCGGAGTTTCTGGCGGCCATCCACGGTGCCGATATCGTCCTCGGGTCGCGCTACCGCGACGGGAAGGTGACCGTGGTCAACTGGCCGATGACCCGCCTCATCCTGTCGTACGGTGCCAACATTTATGCCCGTGCCATTACGGGGCTTCGGCTCGGTGACGCGACAGGCGGCTTCAAGTGCTTCCGCCGCGAGGTGCTGTCGGCGATTCCGCTCGACCGGGTACGCTCGAACGGCTACGCGTTCCAGATCGAGATGAGCTTCCGGGCGTGGAAGCGCGGTTTTCGCATCGCCGAGATTCCGATCGTCTTCCACGATCGTACGGAAGGCGACTCGAAGATGTCGAAGCGCATCGTGCGAGAGGCCATCTGGATGGTGTGGCGCCTCCGCTGGTGGGGAATCACCGGGCGCTACTGATGACCAAGCCACTGAGCGGACTGCCGTTCACGAAGATGACCGGCTCGGGCAACGATTTCGTCTTCTTCGACGGGCGTGAGGTGCCACTCGACGTTGTCACAGAACCTGAGGCGATACGTCGTATCTGCAACAGATATAATGGGATAGGATCAGACGGCCTGGTGGTGCTCGAGCCGGCCAGCGGTGGCGCCGACGTCGTCATTCACTTCTACAATCAGGACGGCACGGCCGCCGATCTGTGCGGAAATGCCACCTTGTGTTCGACCGCGCTGTCGGCGCAGCTCGGCATGGCGTCCGCTGACGGCATGCGCCTGACCACGGGGGCTGGGCTCATCACGAGCCGCCTGAGTGGGCCGGCAGGCCAGGGCATCCTGCCAGAAATCGATTTTCAGCCGGTCACGGATATCCGCCCGGAGAGCGCCATCGAACCCGAGGCCGGCGAGCAGCGCATCGGCTTCGTAATCGCCGGGATCCCGCATCTGGTCATTTTGTGCGACGACGCCGAAGCGGTAGACGTGGCCGGACGCGGCCCCCTGCTTCGGTGGCACACGGCGGCGGGACCGACCGGCGCGAACGTCAACTGGGTCTCCCGGCTGGCGGATGGACGTTGGCGCTACCGGACCTTCGAGCGTGGTGTAGAAGGGGAGACGCTCGCCTGTGGCACGGGCGCCGTAGCGACGGCAACCCTGCTGGCATCCTGGGGACAGGTCACCTCGGACACGGTGCCGATCGTGACAAGTTCGGGCCGGGTCCTCGAGGTCCAGCTGCGTCCCTTGGGATCGGACACCGGCTCGGCAGGGGTCAAGCCGACGTTACGCGGTGAGGGCCGCGTGGTCTTCCGCGGGGTCACCGGCGACCTCTGAATGCCCATGGCGGCTGACAGAAACGGCGCCTTCAGGGCGCCGTTTTTGTTCGCCGCTCCGAACCCCGAAGAAATACACGACGAGCCATGTGGACAGGTGGACAGAACAACAATCCGTGACCGGCAGATGACATTTCGACTCAGCAGAAGCGATGCAAACGATTCAAGGAAATGGACTTACACGAGATTCCCACATCCGGCCCCGATTTCTACAGGCAAATTTCCCACGGTTATCCACGACCGTCGGTTTACATAACATGTATTATACGCACACTTCCGGGTCGTAAAAGATCGCAACTGGCGCCATCGCCGCAAGCTACTGCCCTGTGAGTGTCACATTCGAACCGGAATGCACAATCGGGCGAGTTCCGCCGAGGAACCCGCCCGATTTCGTGTCGCCCGGTCGAACCGGGCCAGACGCCCTGGCCTTACTTCTTGCCGAGCAGTTCGCCGATGCGAACGCTCGCTTCCTGCTGAATCGGCTCGCCGTCGAGCTTGGCCAGTTCTTCCCAGATCTTGAGCGCGTCCGCGTCCTTGCCAGCGGTCATGAGGCTCCGCGCCTGGTTGGCCTGCTGGTTGTACTTCTCGGACTTGAACGGCGAGGCCGACGCGGCCTTCGCGTAATGTTCGGCCGCCTTCACGAAATCCTTCTTCTGCTCGTAGCCCGCGGCAATCAGCCCCTCGATGCTCGACTTGAACTCAGCCGAACTGCCGCCAACAGCCTGCTCGAGCGTCTTGATCCCCTCGTCGACCTTGTTCTGGTCGAACTTCACCTGGGCCAGAAGGACCGCCGCCTGCTGGCCGGCCGCCGTGCTGCCGAACCGCGTGACGACCGTACCAAGCGCCTTTTCCGCCTCCGGCAACTTCCCCTCGACGTATGGGGTCTGCGCCGCGTACAGCGCGGCCGATGCCTTCTCACGGGTCGACGCCGTGCTGCTGCGGTACAGCATCACAGCCGCCGCGGCCACGGCGGCGCCGCCGACCGCCATCAGAATCGGCTTGCTGTTCCCCTGGAACCAGGTGGAGACCGACTCGATCGGGTCGTCGCTCAAGGAGGCCGAGGAGCTTGCTGCGTTACGGGTCGCCTGCGCCATGCGGATATGCCAACGGTGAAAGGTGGGGTACGAGCTACAACCCGATAACATAATGGGATTCACCGCGACAAGGCACCCGCCTCATCCCCAAAGTGCCCCCGAGAGGATTCGAACCTCCGACCAACAGTTTAGGAAACTGCTGCTCTATCCAACTGAGCTACGGGGGCGTCCGGCACACCCGCGGTGACCCGCGGCGCACCTAACTATACGAAATCTCGCCTAGAACGTCAGGACCGCCGTCACGCTCCGTCCGGGCATCAGTGCCCGCCCGCCGAGGACACCGAGTTCGACGAGCACGGCGACCCCCTGCACCACGCCACCCAGTCGCTCCACGAGTCGGCACGTCGCCGCCGCCGTACCACCCGTGGCGAGCACATCGTCCACGACGAGCGCCCGCGAACGTTGCGACACATCTGCGCCACGGCCAAGCGCGAGAGCATCCTCGTGCATCTCGAGGACATCGTTCCGGTACTCGAGCGTGTACTCCTCGCGTGCCGTGTGCCACGGCAGCTTCCCCGGCTTCCGCGCCGGCGCGAACGGCACGCCAAGCGCGAGGGCCATCGGCATACCGAAGAGAAATCCGCGGCTCTCCACACCCACCACGTGCGTGATGCCGGCATCGGCATACGGGGCGCACATCCGCTCTACCACGTCACGCATCAGCTGCGGATCGGCGAGCACGGGGGTGATGTCCTTGAAGAGAATCCCGGGCGCGGGAAAATCCGGAACGTCACGCAGCGCACGCGCGACGCGGGTGGCGAGCGAGTCGTGGGCTGGGGGTAACGTCATCCGTGCAATGTAATCAGCGGTGGGTGGCGAACAGGGGCGGCGGCACCGCAGGGGATCGTCGCCGCGGGCTACCCAGGCCAGCCTTGCGCACCAATCAAGGGGACGAAGCGGACGGAGGTGATGTCACGCCGCTCGAGCTGTCCGCCCCGCTTCACGAACAAAGTGAGCATCTGCTCCTCCTTGTCACCGAGGGGAATGAGGAGGCGGCCCCCCTCGGCCAACTGGTCTTCCAACGCCTGCGGCACCTGTGGGGCCCCGGCGCTCACTACGATACCGTCGTACGGCCCGTACTCACGCCACCCAAGGGTGCCGTCGCCGAGCGACAGCGAGACGTTGCGCACGTTGGCCTGTTGCAGAATCACCCGGGCGCGATCGAGCAGTTCACGATAGCGCTCGACCGAGAACACCTGCGCCGCGAGCTGCGCGAGTAACGCGGTCTGGTAGGCCGAGCCGGTGCCGATTTCGAGCACCTTCTCGCCCCCCGTGAGCATCAACTGCTCCACTGCGCGCGCGTGCACGTATGGCTGCGAAATGGTCTGGCCATTGCCGATGGGCAACGCCGAATCCTCGTACGCCCGATGCCTTACCGTGGGCGGTACGAAGAGGTGACGTGGGACGCTGTCGATGGCGCGCAGGAGGGCGAGATCCTTGATGCCCTTGTCCTGCAGCGCCTCCACCAGCCGACGACGTGCGCCGCGGAACTCCGGCTCTACGGCGCCTGCCACCAGTCCGTCGCCGCGTCGAGGATGTCCCGGTGTGTCAGATCGAGGTGCAGCGGGGTCACCGAGATGTACCCATCGTGCACCGCGCGGAAATCTGAGTCCTCCGGCCCGCTCCACTCCACACTGCCGCCGCCGATCCACAGAATCTCACGGCCCCAAGGATCCTTCATCTTCGTGATGGAATCACTGAACACCCGGCGGCCGAGTCGCGTGAGGCGCACACCCTTGATCTCGTGGCCCGGGACGGCGGGGAGGTTGACATTGAGCAGGGTATCGGGCGGGAACGTCTTGAGCTGCATGAGGTGCGACACCAGGGCACGGATCTGCGAAACCTGCGTATCGAGAATGGCGTCCGCGCGCAGTACGCTACCCGCGAACGACAGCGCTACGGCGGGAATGCCCAGCGCGAGCCCTTCCATCGCGGCGGCCACGGTCCCGCTGTAGAGCACGTCCTCGCCCATGTTGGGGCCGTGGTTGATGCCGCTCAACACGAACTCGGGACGTTTCTCGAGCAGCGCTTCACAGGCCAGCATGACGCAGTCGGTGGGGGTCCCGTCCACCTGCCAGCGCTTGTCGCCCAGGCGTACGGGGCGCAGCGGATGATGCAGTGTGAGCGAGTGGCTGGTGGCACTCTGTTCGCGGTCGGGGGCGACCACGTGGATATCGCCGAGCGGCGTGACGGCCTGCTCGAGGACGCTGAGTCCCTTCGCGAGAATGCCGTCGTCGTTGCTGAGGAGGAGGCGCATGGATGAATGGGGGAATCAGCGTGCGGCGTCGTCGAGCATGGCCTGCAACTCGGCGAGTTCACGCTCGATGCTTTCGAGGGCTTCGACTTCCAGCGCCGCCCGGGCGGCGGGGCGCAGGGAACCGCCTTTGCGATGCTCGTCGAGCTTTTGCCGTGCACCGTCGATGGTGTACTTCTCGGTATAGAGCAGATGCTTCACGAGCAGGATCAGTTCCACCTCACGCCGCGAGTACACGCGATTGCCGCTGCGATTCTTCGCGGGGTTGAGCAGCTTGAACTGGCTTTCCCAGTAACGGAGCACGTGCGGCTTGAGCTCCGTGAGGGTGCACACGTCGCCGATGGAGTAGAACTCCTGCACGAGTTCGCCGCGCGCGGCCGCCATGGTCAGTCGCGCTCCGCACGCAGTTCGCGCGCCATGAGCTCCGCCACCGCATCACGCGGAGCACAGCCGTCGAACAGGATGCGATAGGCTGCGTCGACGATTGGCATCGCCACCCCCGTCTTGTCCGCGAGGGCCTTGGCGCTCTGGGTGTTGAGCACGCCTTCGGCCACGCTGTCCTTGCCGGCAAGGGCCTCATCCAGGGTCTGTCCCATGCCGATGGCCACCCCGACGGCGCGATTGCGAGACAGCGCTCCGGTACACGTGAGCACCAGATCGCCGAGCCCTGCAAGACCGGCGAACGTATCGGCCTTGGCACCAAGGGCAACGCCGAGCCGCGTCATCTCGGCGAGACCGCGTGTGATGAGCGCCGCGCGCGGATTGAAACCCATACCGAGGCCGTCGAGAATTCCCGTCGCCAGGGCCATCACGTTCTTGAGCGCACCACCGAGTTCCACGCCCACCACATCGTCGCTGGTGTACACGCGGAAGGCCGACGCACTCATCGCGCCCTGCACCAGCTTGGCCGCCGATTGCTCTGCGCACGCCGCGACGACGGCAGTAGGCTGCCCCTTCGCCACCTCGGCGGCGAAGCTCGGTCCGCTCACGGCAACGACCGGATGCCCGGGTGCGGCCTCGCCCACGACCTCGGTCATGAGGGCGAGCGTTTCCCGCTCGATGCCCTTGGTGGCCACGGAGAGCACGGTCGTCGCGCCGATGTACTGGGCGCAACTCGCCACGACCGGTCGCAACACGTGAGACGGCGCCGCATACACGACCAGCTGGGCGCCACGCAGCGCCTGCGACATGTCAGCGGCCGCGACGAGCGCCGGCGACAACGGAATGTCGGCGAGAAAACGCGGATTCTCGTGGCGTGTGTTGATGGCCTCCACCACATCCTTCTCGCGCGCCCACAGCACCGTGTCGTGACCGTTGCGCGCGAGCCGGTCGGCAATGGCCGTCCCCCACGCTCCACCGCCAATTACGGCGCAGCGCATGGCGGCCGCAGTGGTGTTCGGAATCATGTCATTCCTCCCTCTTGCACCGATTTGTCGCCACCGATCTTGCGTTCGTTGCCGCGCATGAGCCGACGGATATTGTCGCGGTGCGTGTAGAACACGAAGGCGGCGATACCCGCACCCACGAGGCTGAGCGGCGTGATCGCGCGTGCCTGCGCCATCATGGCCACCGGCAGCACCAGCGCACCGATAAGCGATCCGAGTGACACGTAGCGAGTGGCTGCTACCGTCAGCACGAACGCCAGCAGTGCACAGGCGCCAGCCACCGGTGCGAGCGCGAAGAACACGCCGCTCGCGGTCGCCACCCCCTTCCCGCCCCCCTTCCCCATGAGGAAAATGGGCTTCACGTGTCCGACGATGGCGAGTACGCCGAGCAGCACCCCCCACGGCCAGCCGCCCGCCACGCCGGCCGCGCCGGGGAGCAGGACCGTCGGCAGTAGCCCCTTCAGCCCGTCGACGAGATACACCAAGAGCCCCCACTGCCACCCGAGCGTCCGGTACACGTTGGTCGCGCCGAGATTGCCGGAACCGACCGTGCGCAGATCGACCCCGTTGGCCTTGCCAACGAGGTACGCGGTGGGAAACGACCCGGCGAGATACGCTGCGCCGAGCGTCCAGAGCGGGAGCTCAAGTCCGATCACTATTCTTTCTTCGCAGAATGATGCGCAGCGGCGAACCGGTGAAGCCCCATTTCTCCCGGAATCCGTTGTGCAGGAAGCGGATGTAGTGCTCGGGGATCGCCTCGGGGTGATTGCCGAAGACGGCGATCGTGGGCGGTTCGATCTCGACCTGCGTGGCGTAGTTGAGCTTCACTTCGCGGCCCGCGGCCTGCGGCGGCTGACGACGGGCCACCATCTCCTCGAGCGCATCGTTCACCTGAGACGTCGTGATGCGGCGCGTGCGCTGCTCCTGCACTTCGAGGACGAGGTCGAGGGCCTTGGTGACCCGCTGGCCCGTCACGGCACTGGTGAACAGAAACGGCACGAACTTGAAGTAGGGCGCCTTGTCGATGGCTTCCTTGCGGAACTTGTCGGCGCTCTTGTCGGTCTTGTCCTCGTACAGGTCCCACTTGTTGATCACGAGGATGAGCCCGCGTCCCGCCTCCCACGCCATGGTGGCGATCTTGAGGTCCTGATTCTGCAACCCTTCGGTGGCGTCGATCATCAGGACACACACATCGGACGAGTCGATGGCGCGGCGCGTACGCAGCGACGAATAGAACTCCACTCCGTCGTCGATCTTCGACTGCCGGCGCAGCCCGGCCGTGTCGACGAAGATGAGATCGGTCTCCTTGTAGCGCATCGGGGCGTCGATGGCGTCGCGCGTGGTGCCCGACATATCGCTCACCACGAGCCGGTCCTCGCCGAGCAGCCGGTTCACGAAACTCGACTTGCCCACATTGGGGCGACCAATCACCGCCACGCGGATGGCCTCGGGGCGCTCCTCGTTGGTCTCGGGGATGGCATTGACCACGGCGTCCAGCAGGTCACCCGAGCCCTTGCCGTTGCTCGCCGAGACCGGGTACACGTCGCTTACGCCTAGTCGAAAGAACTCATAGAAGTCGGTGCTCTCCGGATTGTCGACCTTGTTGGCCACCAGCAGCCACGGCTTCTGGGAGTTACGCAGCAGGTCCATGATGCGCGCATCGCTCGGATGGACCCCGACTTTCGCGTCGCACACGAAGAGCATGAGATCGGCCTCGTCGATGGCCTCGATGACCTGACGACGAATTGCCAGGTCCATGGGCAAGTCGGAATCTTCGACGAGCCCGCCCGTATCAACCAGCCAGAAGTGATGCCCTGCCCACTCGGCCTCGCCGAAGTGACGGTCGCGGGTGGTGCCCGCCTCGTCGCTCACGATGGCCGTGGCTTCGCCGATGATACGGTTGAACAGGTGTGACTTGCCCACGTTGGGGCGTCCTACGATGGCAACGACTGGAAGGCTCATGCGGAAATTCAGGCAGCGGGAACGACCGCCGCATCCCCTTCGGGCACGAGCGCGTCAATGAAGTCGTACGAGGGATACACGGGCATGGGCAGGGCCTCGCGCACCGCGATGAACGGCTCTTCGTCGAGGAAGAGCCCGTCGTCGTTGATGCATTCTGCCGGAATGAGTGCGAGGTCGAGATCGGTCCGATCCGAGAGCGCGCGGCGGATGTCGGCACCCACAAGCAACCCGGCGGTCGTAGTCGTCGGTCCGAACAACGAGTTCTCGGTGGGAATGAGAAGGAACTCTGCGCCCGTGGCCTCGGTGAGTTGCTCGAGCAGTTCGGGCATGAGCGGTGCCATGGATGTGCCGGTCACCACACCGATGCGCCGCCCGTCGAGCCGTGGCAGCTGCAGCAAACCGTCGCGCACGCGTGCGCGCAGCGAGGTCACGGCCCCGACGCCGTTCTCGATCTGCGAGAACTCGCCGTAATGCTCCACATCGGGGAGTGGTTCGCCGGCCAGCAGATACAGTTCGTCCGACCCGAACACCCAGCGGTCACCACGCGCTTCGAGCGCCCGGGCTTCCCAGCGGTGCACCGCGTCCAACAGCATCCGGGCGTTCGCCTCGTCCATCGGCTGCCCCGTGTAGAGATGCGAGAACTGCGTCACGCCCACCGGTACGAGCGCCACCGACAAGACGGCCTCGTCGAGACGCCAGAGGTCGGTGAGTGATTGCTCGAGCACCTCGCCATCGTTGAGGCCCGGCACGATCACCATCTGGCAGTGGAATTGGATGCCGCCGTCGGCCAGTCGCGTGAGCTGCTCGAGGATGTTGGGCACCCGCGGATTATTGAGCAGCACCTTGCGCGCTTCCCAGGGAGTGGCGTGCACCGAGACGTACAACGGCGACAGCCGGTACTCGAGGATGCGCGCAATGTCCCGTTCCTTCACGTTCGACAACGTGGCGAAGTTGCCGTACGCAAACGAGAGACGATAATCGTCATCGCGAATGTAGAGGCCCTTGCGCAGTCCCTTGGGCAATCCCTCGATGAAGCAGAACTCGCAGCGGTTGGCGCAGCGGCGCACGGTGGGCGGCGCCAGCTCGACCCCCATGGAGTCGCCGGGCTCGCGCTCGATCTCGTACTCCACCTCGCTGCCATCGGGCAGGCGCGCCGCTACCACGAACGCCTCGTCGGCCGTCAGGAACTCCCAATCGAGGAAGTCCTCCAACGGCCGTTCGTTGACGGCGAGGAGCTCGGTGCCGGGGACGATGCCGACCTGATCGGCAATGGTCCCCGGTTCGACTTGCGTGACGCGAACCATGACCCGGGACGAAAACGGGGAAGCGGCCCGGTGACCCTCCCCCGATAACTCAAACGGGCGGCAACGGATGCGTCGCCGCCCACCTGAGAAATACTACGAGGCGTGAGGCCGGAAGTCAATAAAATTCATGGACTTCGGACGCTCGCAACACCATGGGTGCACCCTGAGCCTCACGCCCGGTACGACGCGCCGCTTCCCGTATTGAACACCACGACCTCGGCGTCCGCCCTCACCCGGCCTGCGGCCACCGCGTCGCGCAACACCGCCAGCGCGCAGCCGTCTTCGGGGGCTGCGTCGATGCCGGTGGCACACGCCAGGCGATACGTCCACTCGCGGATCGCATCTTCCGAGGCCGTCGCGGCCACACCATCGGTCTCCCGCAGAATGCGCAGCACAAGGCGGTCACCGAGCGGCGACGGCACGCGCAGGCCGCTGGCGTAGGTGATGGGGTCGACCCACGGCTCCGCCTTGTCCGCTCCGGCATCGAATGCACGGGCAATCGGCGCACACCCCGCCGCCTGCGCCACCACGTACTGGGGCTGCACACGCCCGCCCGACAACCAGCCGCCCGCAGCGAGTTCCTGCAGCGCCTTCCAGATACCCACGGTCCCTTCGCCGCCGCCGGTCGGATACACCACCACATCGGGGACGCGCCAGCCGAACTGCTCGGCGAGCTCGAAGCCCATGGTCTTCATCCCCTCCACGCGATACGGCTCGCGCAGCGTGGAAATGGCGAAATAGCCCGTCTCGGCGGCGTACGCCAACGTGAGCTTCCCGGCATCACCGATATGCCCGTCGATGCGGATCAGCTCCGCCCCGAACGCCTCGATCGTGTCGAGAATCGGCCGCGGCGTGGTGCGCGGTGCGTACACCCGCACCTTGAGCCCCGCGGCCGCGGCGTACGCCGCCAGCGCGGCACCGGCATTCCCGGCCGTCGGAACGACGATCCCCGGTACCCCCGCCGCCTTGGCGCGGGTCACCGCGGCGCTCATACCGCGGGCCTTGAACGATCCGGTGGGATTCTGTGCCTCGTCCTTGATGAAGAGCTTTCGCACCCCGACGGCGGCCGCAAGCGACGTCGATTCGATCAGTGGCGTAAGCCCCTCACCGAGCGACACCGGTACCTCACCCCCCAGCAAGGGCATGAACGGCGCGTACCGCCACATATCCCATCGCGGGGCGAGCGGAGTGCCCGCCGGAACGGACTGGTAGCGGGCGAAGAGCGGCTGGCCACAGGCAGTGCACAGCGAAGCACGTTCGAAGGCGGCTTCGGTATCGCACGCGGAGCAGCGAAGAGTCCAGGATGCGGTCGTCATGCGTTGGGTTCGGGCGGGGACGGGAGGGGAGCATCGTCGGGAACGACAGGGACCGACTCACCCGTGTCCGGGCGGTCGGGATCGGACAGCTTTGCGGCACGCACGAGCGGATCGGACGACTCCGGCACCTCGACCCCCAGTGCCGTCAGCACCTTCCTCGCCGACGTCCCGCCGAAACCGGGAACGCGGGCGATCGCCTCAACCGAGGCCTCCTTCACGCCCTGCACGCTGCCGAACACGTGTAGCAGCGCCCGCCGCTTGTTGGGACCGATCCCCGGAATCTTGAGCAACTCCGACGTGATGGTACGCGCCGCGCGCTTCTGCCGCTGAAAGGTCACGGCGAACCGATGCGCCTCGTCGCGCGCCTGCTGCAGCATGCGCAAGGCCGGCGACCGGCGCGGCAGCCGCACCGAGTCGCTTCGACCGGGGAGGAAGATCTCCTCCTCCTTCTTGGCGAGGCTGATGAGACCGATTTGGTTCACGCCCAGTGCATCGAGGGCCTCACGGGCGGCGCCAAGCTGCCCCTTGCCGCCATCGATGACGGCGAGATCGGGCAGCGGCTTCTCCTCGTCGAGGCGGCGGCGAAAGAATCGCGTCACCACCTCGTGCATCGAGCGGAAGTCGTCGTTCCCCTCGAAAACCTGGATCTTGAACTTGCGGTACTCGCTGCGCTTGGGGCGCGCATTCTCGAACCACACCGCGCTCGCCACCACGTCGGTGCCCTGCGCATGCGAGATGTCGAAGCACACCAGCGATCGCGGCAGTCGTGGCAGACCGAGCTCGCGCTGCAGTTCGTACACCGGGTCGGCCGCCCGTTCGTCGGCTTCGAGAGAGGCCAGTTTGAACTCCTCGAGCAGGTGCTGGGCGTTCTTGTCGGCCAGATCGACCAGCGCGCGCCGCGGCCCGCGCTGCGGCACCCGGATGCGCGTGCCGTCGAGCGACGACTCCAGCGCCTCACGGTCTTCGAAGTCGAAGGGGACGAGCAGGTCAGCCGCGCGCGCATCCGCGGTGCGATACCACTGCGACAACGAGGCGCCAAGCACGGCATCATCGTCCTCGCCTTCGGCGTGCTCCAGCAGGCGATGATCGCGTGCGAGCAGCTTCCCGCCACGGATGCGCATGATGACCACACAGGCATCCTCGCCATCGCGCGCGTATCCCACCACGTCACGATCACCACCTTCGACTTCGAGCACTACGGTGGGCTCTTCCATCTTCTCGAGATGATGCAACGCATCGCGCAGCTCGCCGGCCCGTTCGAAGTCGAGACGCTCCGATGCCTCCATCATGCGATCGCGCACATGGCAGATCACGTCGCTGGTGCGCCCCTCGAGAAACCACACCACTTCGTCGATCATGGCGCGGTAGTCCCCGGTCGTCTGATACCCCACGCAGGGCGCCTTGCACCGCTTGATGAAGTAATCGAGACAGGGTCGCTCCGGGGCCTCGCGCGGCAGCGCGTAGTGGCACGAGCGTACCGTGAAGATGCGCTTCACCACGTTGAGCGCGCGGCGCATCGAGCCGACATCCGTATAGGGGCCGAAATACCGTGCGCCGTCCTCCTGCAATCGCCGCGTGACGATGACACGGGGAAACGGCTCCTGCACCGTCACCTTGATGTACGGATACGATTTGTCATCACGCAACGCGACGTTGAATCGCGGACGGTACTCCTTGATGAGCGTCGCTTCGAGAATGAGCGAATGCGACTCGCTGGGAACCACGATCGTGTCGAGGTCCTGCACCTTGCGCAGCAAGCCTCGCGTCTTCGGGCTGGTATCGTGGTCCTGCGCCCAGTAGCTTCGCACGCGCGAGCGGAGGCGCTTCGCCTTGCCCACATACAGCACCCCGCCATCGGCATCCTTCCAGAGATACACCCCCGGGGACTCCGGCAGGTGTGGCAGTCGTCGTGCGACCGCCAGCGGCATGCCCCGCGCGAGTGCCGCGCGCGTCCACTCGTCGTCGGGCACGGGCAAATCGTCGATCGACTGCGGCGCCGTGGTGTCCGGCAGACGGTCGCCGTCCGCGCTCATACCTCCGCTCCGTCGCCGCGCCTTCGGCGAACCGGGCGCCGTACCCAACGCGCCGCTTCTGCCGACCCCATCCACCAGGCACTCACCAGATAGGTCACGCCGAACGCACCGAGCACGGGAAAGGCCGCCATCCGCACATGCAGCGACGGAGCAAAGTGCCCGTGCAGCAGGCGCGCCGCCGTACCCGTCACAGCGGCCAACGCCGAGGCGATGAGGATCCGACGGGTCCCCTGCCACATCGCCGGCGTGTAGAGCGCGCCCAGCCGCTCCCGCAAGCCGGTGGCCAGCACCACGAGATTCACGTACGACCCCAGGGCCGATCCCACAGCGATACCCGCCGTCGCGTACGGCGAATGGCGCAGCGGCACCGCGATACCCACAGCAGCCACGGCCGACACGACGATGCTCAACACTGATGCGCGCAGCGGGGTGCGATAGTCCTGTATCGCGTAGAACGCCGAGCCGAGCAGCTTGACGGACCCGAAACTCACGAGGCCGACGGCGTATCCGGCCAGCACGGTATGCACCACGCGCTGCTCGGCGGCCCCGAAGCGGCCTGCACGATACAGCACCCCCACGCAGTAATCGCCGAGGACGATGAACACCACCGCGCTCGGAATCACGTAGAAGAGAATGCGCTGCCAGCCGCCGCGGAGCTTTTCACGCAGCGCCTCGAGGGCCAGTGCCCCGGAATCACGGGAGAACTCGGGTAACGCGGCGGCAGCGACCGACACACCGAACAGCGACACGGGCAGCAGCGCGAGGGTGTTGGCATACGTGATATTCGTCGCGGCACCCGCGGGGAGGAACGACGCGATCTGCAGATCGACCATACCGGAGATCTGCACCACGCCGAGCGCCGTGACCACCGGAACTATGTTGCGCAACACCTGCCGCGCCCCGTCGCTAGCCACCGCGATGGTGGGACGCAGCGGGCCGGTGAGACGCAAGACTTCGGGCAACTGCGCAGCCACCTGCAGCACGGAACCAGCCAATGTCGCCCACGCGAGCCACCACGACAGCTGCTCAGCGTTCGCCGCTCGCGGTCCGCCGACCAGCAGCAGCACGATCTGCGCCATCGACCAGAGCGCCGCGCTTGCATAACTCCAGAAGAACCGGCGGTGCGAGTTCTGGATGCCGAGACACCACCCGCTCAGCACCATCACCCCGGTCATCGGGAACAGCACGCGGGTGAGACGTGTCGTGAGGGCGCGGGTCGGTTCATCGAATCCGGCGGCGAGTGCCGCCGTAAGCCACGGGGCCGTGGCAATGCCGACGAGCGTCAGGATGCTCACGGCGGCGAGCAGTAATCCGAGCACCGCGTTCGCCAGTGCACGGGCGCCAGCCGTGTCGTCCCGCCCGAGCAATCGGCTGTAGACGGGCACGAATGCCGCTGACAGGGTGCCTTCGCCCAGCAGATTCCGTACCGCATTGGGGATGCGGAACGCAGCGTTGTAGGCGTCGGAGGCGGCCCCCGCGCCGAAGTAGTACGCGAAGGCCGTGTTGCGCAGCAGGCCGACCAGCCGACTGATGAGAATGCCGGCCGCAACGACGAATGCGGCGCGGCCGCCCCTCCCGTCACTCATACGCGCTCACGCAGGCACGTGCGGGCCTGACACGAGCTCGCGCGCGTGCGGCCCCGCCGCCTCGCGAATGCGCTCGAGCACACTGACGCCGTACCGGGCGAGCAGCGGCACCAGGTTGAGCACGCGCTCCGGCGATTGACCGTTGGGACGCACGGCTGCGCGGATCGCGGCGACATCGCGCATTGTCTCGTGCTCGAGGCGTTTCACGCCGGACAAAACCCGACGTTCGAATCGATCGATCCGATGCGACAGATCGCGCGCCAACCCCTGCACTACCTCGTCGGCGACCGGCGCGTCATCCCCGGCCACGACGTCGCGCATGGCCCCGACCTGGGTCTCGAGCGCCACGCGAAGACGTTCCATGGAGTCGGCCACCGTCTCATCCAACTGACTGCGGGCCACGAGACGCTCGGCCGCGTGCGGGTCCCGCAAATCGGCGTCGGCGATGCCGAGGCGCTGCTGGCGCGCGAGCATCTCCGACTCCAGCACTTCGCAGGCGAAGCGCGGCGTCACCACCGGCACGGCCACCCCGAGTGCCCGCGCCACGGGCTCCACTTGCGCGAAGTAGGCAAATTCGCCGGGACCGGCACAGTAGCTGACGGTCGGCAGCAGGCTGCGCTCGAGGACGGGACGCAGCAGCACGTTCGCCCCGAGTGTCCCCCGTTCCGCCTCACGCGCCGCCGCGGACGCGTCGCCGAGCGGGACCCGCTCGCGCTCCCGTTGCACCTCACCCTGCCGGTCGACGGTCTGTGTGCGGAACACAAGCGACAGCCCGTCCACCACATCCACCTGCGGCGAAAAACCTGCCTGTTCGACTTCCTGCACCCGGGCACGCAGCGCCTCGTGTACGGCCGGCGCCTGCTTGAGCGCGCGGCGCAGAAAGCCGTCGGCCGCCATGCGGAGCGCCGGATGCGAGGCGTCGAGCACCGCAATCCCGAGTGGCTCGAGCAGTGCGCGCAACAACTGGACGTACGCGGCGCCGATCGTCGCGTGTGGTACGTACGCGGCGTCCACCAGCTCCAGAACAGACGGATGGGCGGTCGACCCACACGCGGCCGCGAGGACGGTGCGCGCCGCTGCCAACGACCCCAGGGGTACGTCGCTCAGTGCGACCCCTTCCGTGGCGGGCCCGGCCAGCGACGCCGTGAGCAGTCCCCGGGCCGTGGCCACATGGGTCACCGCTGCTTCCGCCCAGTCGGCGTCATCGCTGGCTGCCCAGAATACCGGCGCCACGGGAACACCGGTCTGCCGCTCGAGTTCGTTCGCGAAGGCGAGAGCGCCAAGCGCCTTGGTCCACGTGTAGGTCGGTCCACCGAAGAGTCCCGGCTGCTGACCGGTTGTCACGACGACGCCGCGGGCGGCGGCCTGCGCCAACCGTTCCGCGGCCGCGCCGGTAGTGCCAAAGGCGGGCGCCAGCGCCGTGAGCCAATCCGTCTGCTGCATGCTCTCCCGCACCGCCGCGATATGCGCCGCCCAGGCCGCCGGCGTGACCGGTCGCGGTGCGTACCAACTGCCGCCGACCCTTCCTTGCTGCAGGGCCTGCGAAAAGGCACTCCCGCCCAACGGCACACGACGGATCTGGAGCGCATCGTCGGCAGCCGACGATGGGCTGGCACCCGGTTCCACCTGGCTGAGCGTCACGGACAGTTCATCGCGAAAGGTCACGGGGTACGGTGCCCGGCCAGCTCAACCGACTCGGTCACTTGTGATACGGTTCACCGCGGCTGATCGTGCCCGACCGATACAACTGCTCGGACAGCACCAGACGTGCAACCTCATGCGGCAGCGTCCATGGCGCCAGTGAGAGCCGACGATTGGCGCGGCCACGCACGGCAGCGCCCAATCCATGCGCTCCACCGATGACGAAGCAGACGCTGCGAGCCGCGTCGCGCTGCTCCTGCAGCCAGCGTGCGAACATCTCGGAATCCATCACGGAACCACCCGGATCACAGGCCACCACCACCGCCTCCGCAGGAAGGCGCTCCACGAGACGGGCGCCCTCGCGCTCCCGAACGGCGTCACCGGACAACCCCCGCCCGGGCTCCTCCTTCACTTCGATCACCTCGAGCGGCCAGTAACGCGCCGCTCGCGTTTCATAGTCCCGAATGGCATCGGCCAGCCCCGAATGACGAGGCCGGCCGATGACGAGGATCGAAACGCGCACTACGCGGCACCGATCAGGCGTAGATGCCGCGCAGGCGATGCACCGTGGCCACGCGGCTGATGGACAGCATGTACGCCGCCGTACGCATGTTCACCCGATGCTGCTTCGAAAGCTGGAGCACATCGGCAAAGCTGCGGTTCATGATGTCGCCGAGACGCTCGTTCACCGTCGCCTCGCTCCAGAAGTAGCCCATGCGGTCCTGCACCCACTCGAAATACGACACTGTGACCCCACCGGCGTTGGCGAGGATATCGGGGATCACGAAGATGCCCTTCTCGTCCAGAATCGGATCGGCCGCAGCGGTCGTGGGCCCATTCGCCCCTTCGCAGATCACCTTTGCACGGATCTTCG
>Ga0315899_10002783_pt1 | contig 19197 bp, 16 predicted proteins | sample LakEriMetagenome_2_FD_203518 | JGI IMG/M metagenome (GOLD analysis project Ga0315899, IMG submission 203518) | Freshwater fungal communities from buoy surface, Lake Erie, Ohio, United States - Buoy 4 MA112 | ecosystem: Environmental > Aquatic > Freshwater > Lake | place: USA: Lake Erie, Ohio... | reverse complement strand
TGAGTGCACTGTGGGGTATGAGTGCACTGTGGGGCTCAAGTCCGCGGCGGGGCATGAGAACCCGGGCGGGATACGCGGGGCTCAGCCGACTCGGCGCGGACGCCGGCCCGGGAATGAGAATTCTGACGTTGACCGCGGGCGTTTACTCGGCCGGATAGAGCGCGGTGGAGAGGTAGCGTTCGCCCAGGTCGGGGAGCACGACCACGATTCGCTTGCCCTTGTTTTCAGGACGACGAGCGACTTGCAGGGCGGCCCAAGCGGCTGCTCCGCAGCTGGTTCCGCAGAACAGGCCCTCGCGCGTTGCGAGTTGCCTCGCTGTATCTACGGCGTCTTCGTCTTTGACCTGGATGATCTCGTCGATGATGTCGACATTCAGAATGTCGGGCACAAAGCCGGCTCCGATTCCTTGAATCGTGTGGCGACCTGGCTTGATTTCCTGTCCGGAGCGGAACTGGGAGATGACAGGGCTCGCGGCAGGTTCGACAGCGATCGACTTGAAGCCCGGAATCCGCTGCTTGAGGACTTCCGAGACGCCGGTAATGGTGCCACCGGTGCCGACGCCGGCGACGAGAATGTCGACGTTGCCGGCGGTATCGCGCCAGATTTCTTCCGCGGTGGTGCGGCGGTGGATTTCCGGGTTGGCGGGGTTTTTGAACTGTTGGGGCATGAAGTAATTCTTGTCCGAACTCGCCAGTTCCGTGGCGCGGCGGACCGCACCTCCCATCCCTTCGGCAGCGGGAGTCAGGTTGACCTCCGCGCCGAGGGCTTTGAGCAGTCGGCGCCGTTCGATCGTCATGCTCTCGGGCATGAAGACTTTCAGTTTGTAGCCGCGGGCCGCGCAGACGTAAGCCAGAGCGATGCCGGTGTTGCCACTGGTGGGTTCGACGATGACCGTGTCCGGCCCGATCAAGCCAGCCTGTTCTGCGGCATCGATCATCGCTCGGCCGATGCGGTCCTTGACGCTCCAGAGCGGATTCATGTTTTCGACTTTGGCGATCACTTCAGCGACGCAGTCGGTGGTGACGCGTCGCAAGCGGACCAGCGGGGTGTTCCCGATGCAGTGCGTAATCTCCTCGAAGATTCCCGTCGGGCGAGCAGTTTGGGGAGCGGTCAGGTGGGGACTGGTAGCGAGAGACATGCGGTGGGCTCCGGGGATCATCAATCTGGTTTGAAACAGTCGGTTCCAACACCAATCAAACCAGGCGGGTTTAAGGAAGGGGCTCAGAAAAACGACTTTTGATGCGAATTCAATCTTGGCGAAAAAGGAGGATTTGGGCAATGCGAATCGGCGCCGCGCCGCTGGTGCGACCGGGGCCGCAGCCGACTGGCGTTGTTGGCAGGAAAGGCGATCTGATAGAAACGAGCAGAGCGGGACGGGATTCGCGGCCGGAGCAAAGATGGAAACGACGCTGCATCGACAATTGAAACTTGCTTTTGCGGGGCCTAAGTCCAAGTTCGAGCAGCGGCTGGGGCGGTACCGGATCGATGTCGTGACCGGTCGGAGGCTGATCGAGATTCAGCACAGCAGTCTGGCGGCGATCTGGAGGAAATGTGCCGAACTGCTGGAGCGGAAGCATCGACTCGACATCATCAAGCCGTTGGTGGTGCGGAAGCGGCTGGTCAAGTTGACTGGCCCGGGTGGGCAGATTGTCGACCAGCGCTGGAGTCCCTATCGCGGGACGATTTTCGATATCTTCGAGGAGTTACTTTACTTTCGGCGGGTCTTTCCTCATCCGCAGTTGCGGTTGATCGTGCCACTGCTGGATGTGGAAGAAATTCGGTTTCCCGGCCATGGCCGGCGGAGACGCTGGCGGCAAAACGATTTTCAGGTGGCCGATCGGAGCTACACTACCTGGCATGGGTGCGAAGTGTTTGAGCGGGCCGAGGATTTATTGCGGCTCCTGCCCCCGGAGCTGCCACCGGTTTGGGATACGGGTTTGCTCGCCCGGCAGGCTGGGGTCAGCCGCGGGGTTGCCCAGCGGGTTGCCTACGTGCTGCGGGAAATTGGGGCGGTTTGCCAGCAGGGAAAACGAGGCAATGCCTGGCTGTACCAGCAAACGGAAGTCGCCGCGCCGCGGCCGAGGCGCAGAAAAAAAGCCCAACCGTTGCCGTGAGGCTCAATGACCGGTGGGCTTGAATTTCAGATGATGGAAACAGGGACAACAGGCAAAATGGCCCGAACGCCCAGATAACCCGGACTCAAAGACTACCGAAACGTCCTAGACGGTAGCCTTGGAGGATCGCGATTCACGAATCCCGCGGCTGAGGATGTCCCGCAACATGGGCGAGTAGTCCTCGTACTTGGCCTGGTCGGGAGCGCCGGCCGCGTATTGGTAAATCGCGTCTCGCGGCTTTTTGCCGAGGGCAATCAGAGTCGAGTTGACCGTGCCAAACTCTCCGCCCCGAACGACCATGCTGGGTCGACCGGCAATCCCCGGTCCGCGGGCAAACACCTTGCTCGCAACGGCGAGGAATTTGATCGGAGAGTCGAGGTTTTGCAGGGTCAGCAAGCGGTTGGCCATCGACACCCGCTCGTCCCGAAAGTCGTTGACGTCGCAGGAGCCGACAATGCTCAGGCCGTCTTCCAGTTCGGAGCAGTTGACTTGGTCACCGGCGTGGACGCACCAGCCCGAATCGTGGTCCGCAATCACGAAATTGGCTCCGCGGTACTGGCCCGAACTGAGGCGGTCCATGGCCACATCGACACCGCGGCGGGCGGACGCGGCCTTGAGAATCTGACGGGCCAAGTCGGCTCGCGATTCGGGCAAAACCGGCATTTCGCGTTTGGGGCGGTCGATCACTCCCACCAGCATGCCGTTTTGATTGACGCCGAGGAATGTGCCGCCCGTTTTGGGGTCGACCGAGGCAAGGATCCGTGGTTTTCCTGAGTGAATCGCGGGAGTGGGATAAGAGCGGTCAAATGAATCCTCGCGGTTGCAAGCTACCAGAATCGGCGACTCGGGCACGAGGTGATAAAGAATTGCCAGGAGGCTCATTTTCGATTTGTTCCTTCCTTCTTCAGGGGCTGTACCCGAGCCAGTCAAATTCCGGCCAAGGGCCGATTTCCGAGACTCGAGGGCTGCGGGCTTGGCATTCCTGCTTGGCCCGGTGAGCACTGATGGGCCCCAATTTACCCGATCCATCGCAAAATTACACCCTCTATCGGGTGGTTTAATTCAGGTTGTCGAGGGGTTGGGTGCTGGGCGAAACGGGGTTTTTATTTCGGCCTGTCCGGCATTATTTCGGCCTGTCCGGCATTATTTCGGCCTGTCCGGCAAGGGCTGTGCGGCCAAGGCCTTTTTTCTGGGGGGTGGAGTCAGCAGCAACTCGACCCGCCATTGGCTGCGGTGAGCGGGATTGAGCTGTGGGGGCTCACGTTGGCGACCGCTGCGGCTGAAATGCTGGCTGCGGGTGCTTTCGCCAGCAGCGGCAGGGAAGTGGTTGCGGGATGTGCTTGGGGCCGCTCTTTCTCCCCAGCGGCGGGTTGTGGGGGCGCAAGCCGGTTTTACTTGGAAGGGGGGAGGCGCTTGGGCCCAGAGGCGGCTGGTTGCAGCGCAGATTCCCGTATTCAGTGTTTGGATGGTCGTTTATATTCGCCAGAAGATTTTGACAATTCCGCGGCGAAGCGACCGGATGGTGCATCGCCGCGAGAGCCGCCCGCTGCCCGGAGGAAAGCACTCTGGCGTGTCAGGCCGCGGCGGGGACCAGCAAACGAGGCAGCCTCATGACGGCGACCCAGCAGAAAAGTGAACTGACAAGGAACGTGGTCTCATCCAAGATCCTCGGGGTCAGGGTGGTTGGTTTAGGGATGGGCCCGGCTCGGGAGCGAATCCACAACGACGCGCTCAGCTCGATCGGCTGCGATTCGGATTGGATTGTGCAGCGCACTGGAATTGTGACCCGCTATCACGCGCCGCGGGATCAAGCGACCAGCGACATGGCCTATGAGGCGGCCCGGGATTGCCTCCAGCGGGCTGGTGTGGGCGTCGAAGAAGTGGACATGATCATCGTGGCGACGATGACCCCGGACCATTACACGCCCTCCACGGCCTGTCTGGTGCAGTCGCGTTTGGGAGCCAAATGCGGCGCTGTCGACATGAATGCCGCCTGTTCGGGATTCATGTACGGTTTGATTTTTGGCAGCCAATTGGTGCGGAGCGGTTGCAGCCGTTACACCTTGGTGATCGGCGCCGACAAAATGTCCTGCGTCGTGGACCCGCAGGACCCCAAGACTTATCCCCTGTTTGGAGACGGGGCCGCCGCCGCATTGTTGACCAGCGACCAGCGGCCGGCGGACGTCGCTTCTGGAATTCTGGCTTATCAGCTCGGTTCGGCGGGTGAGTTGGGCGGAACGCTCGTGGTCCCTGGGTGCGGTTCGCGCTTGCCTGCGAGCCCGGAAGTGCTGACCGCGCGCGACCAATACCTCAAGATGGATGGTCGCTCGGTCTTCAAGTGGGCTGTGCGTCTGATCCCAGAGTTGGTTGCCGACTTGCTGGCCGAGGCTCAGTTGTCGTTGAACGAAATCGACTTGCTGATTTTCCATCAGGCGAACCGCCGAATTCTGGACGCAGCCGCTGAGGCGTTGGGAGCGGACCCCGGAAAGGTTTTCATGAATCTTGATCGCTTCGGCAACACCTCCGCGGCGAGCATTCCGATCGCTTTGTACGAGGCTCAATCGCAAGGCCGGATTCGCCCCGGCGGGCATGTCCTGACCGTCGGCTTCGGGGCCGGGCTGACTTGGGGCGCAAGCATCATCCGCTGGTAGTCCGATCGCAGCGGTAGTCCGATCGCAGCGGTAGTCCGATCGCAGCGGTAGTCCGATCGCAGCCCAACTTGAAGGTTGCGCCGTTCTTACACGGCCCAAATTACACGGCCCAAATTACACCGCCCAAATTACACGGCCCAAAGCGACAGCGCCCGAATCACCGCTCCGTTTTTCTCTTGCCGTTTATGTTCCCTGAACGACCGGCGTGGGGCTGGAGCGGAAGCTGTTTAGTCGAGCGGGAAGGGATCGGCCGAGGCTTTGTCGTCGTACAGCGGCATGTAACGATAGTAGACTTCGAGGGTCATGCAGCAGAGTGACGTGTAGTAGAGACGGCCACCGGTTTCAGTGCCGAGGTCATTGCCGGAGTCGAAGAACCAGCTGCCACGTTCGAGCCCTTCCTTGCTGATCGATTTGACAAGGAAATCGCGCATTTCGTTGTTCCATTTATCCCACTCGGGACCGCCGTACTGCTTCATGACCTGCGTGGCGTAGTAGTTGTGGTACATGTTCACGCCGAGCGGATTGCGTTCGCTGCGGAGGACTGGTCCTTCATCGGCCAGCCAGGCGACCCCCCGTTTGAGACTGGGGTGATCGCGGTCCCAGCCGAGATACATGCGGCAGAGCAGTCCGATCGAAGTCGGAGCCCGCTCGCGGTAATTGGGATCGGCGCTGGGAGGGCTGCTGTAACCGTAAAAGGCCCCGGAGTCGCTGGAGGCAAAATCGAGATAGCGGGTGGCGAGTTTGAGCGTTTCCTTGCGCACATTCAGCCCGGATTGTTTTGCGCTTTTGAGCGCCATCAGTTGCCAACCCACGATGGAGGTATCGCCCGGTTGTTGGGGATCGTAACGCCAGCCACCTCCGCGGTTATCCTGAAACCATTCGATGAATTTGACGCAGCCTTGCGCGGCGCTGCCGAGGTCCTTGTCCCCGGTCATGGCATAGGCTTCGCAGAACACGATGCTGCAGAGGCCATGCGAATACATCGTGCCGGAGGAGGGCTCGTAGAAGCTCAGGCCTTTGGAGTCGACTCGCGCCCGCTGGAGCAGAAAGCTGAGTCCGCGTCGGACCGTGTCCTTATACTCGCCATTGAGATGGGTGTTGCCGGCGCCGAGGAACGGGAGCAGGGCCATTGCCGTGGCGGCGTTGCGGGCGTCTGTCATTCGCCCGGGGTTTTTCCGTGAGCGATCGCCCGAGCCGATGGTGTGGTCAAAGTTCCAGCCACCATCCTCCATCTGGTGCTTTGCGATCCACTCGAGGGCCAGCTTGACTGCTTCTTCGGAGTCAGGCGTGCCGCCGTACTTTCGCAGCAGCTTGGAGCGGTTGTCTCCGTCGCGACCGGAGATTTCGCCGCTGGTCGAGCCGGTGAGGCCCGCACCGCTCATGGCCTCGCTGTCGACCATGGAAGACTCGCCGGCGGCCAATTCGGAAATGATATCTTGCGGCTGGGTGTCGAGCGTGGCGAGGTTGGCTTCCAGCGGAGCTGCTTCGGTTTCCTGAGGGACTTCTTTCATCTCGAGCGCCGAGCTGTCGAAGTCGAGCGGTTCGAGATCCATGTCGACACCCTCGAGCGACTCGCCCGGGGTATCGGCGGCGACGAAACTGATGGTTGAGTTCCGCTTCTGCTCCATAAAGACGACAGCCAGCAGCACGATCAGCAGGACGTGCGTCAACAGGCTCACGAGCCAGCTGGGGGCGAGATTGAAGAAGACGAACTTCCTGCCTTGCTCGTCGAGCAGGCCTTCTTCTTCCGTCTCTTCGTCTGCATCAACTGCGTTCGGATTGCCTGGAGGCGGCGGGGCGGGAACCTGATTGAGCTGATTAGGCTGGTTCATGAAATCGCCTGCAGGAGATGGCTGGTTGAGGGAAGTACAGCGATGGCGTTCCGCAGCTCATTAATCGGACGGCCGTTTGCTCGGTTGTTCACCGGGGCTGGGCGGCTTACCTACGCTGGGGATGTCCTTGGCCGAAAATTCGGGTTGGCAGTCCAAGCTTTGGAAGCGGCTCGGTTTTGATGGGACCAAAGGGCAGGGGGCGAGGGGCGGGGGATGAATGCGGTTTGTCCGGCCCAAAGGTGAGCCAACAGCCTTGCAAAATCTAACACATGAAAGCGGTTCTGTCAGTGAAAGCGGGCCGGGGAATGGGGATCAGCGGGCCGGGTTGTTCCGGTTGTTTCAGACTTGGAAGCAACCCCCTGCGGGGGCCGAGTTGAGAAGCCGAGGCTGTTTCAAGGATAGAAGGCGGCGGGTCGGGATTCCAGTGGTTTGCATGGCCGAAGCGGCTCAAATCGGATAACCTTCATGACTTGCCAGGGAAAACGCTGCCGCCCCCGAGGCCGGAGGGTCAACAACCGCCATCAACCGCGTGGCGGGGCGGTGAAGTCCCCGACAGCGAGGCTGACTTGGCGCGGGGCGTTTCAGGGATTGGACAGGACACTTTATGGCGGAAACGGAACGGGCTCGGTCCGGTGGAATGAAATGGTTAACCGAACTGGTTAACGAATGGCGTGCCGCGGGGCAAAGGATTGGGATCGTTCCGACAATGGGGGCGTTGCACCAAGGCCACCTTAGTCTGGTGCAGGCGGCGCGGGCGGAGTGTGAACGGGTGGTCGCCACTGTCTTTGTTAATCCGACCCAATTTGCGCCCACCGAGGACTTGGCCAAATATCCGCGGACACTGGTTGCCGATTTGGAAATGCTGGCTGCCGAGCGAGTCGATGCGGTTCTGGTTCCAACCGAAGACGAGATGTATCCACCCGGGTTCTCGACCTACGTCCAACCTCCGGAGGTTTCCCAGAAGTGGGAGGGGGCCGTGCGGCCGAGTCACTTTCGCGGAGTGGCAACGGTGGTGCTGAAGCTCCTCAACATGACCCGGGCTGACGTTTGTTATCTGGGTCAAAAGGACTACCAGCAAGTTGCGGTCGTCCGGCGAATGGTGGCGGACTTGAATGTGCCGTGTGAAATCAAGATGTGTCCCACCGTGCGCGATCCGGACGGTTTGGCAATGAGCTCCCGCAATCGCTACCTTTCGAAGGATGAGCGGCAAATCGGCTTGAGCTTGTCGCGGACCTTGTTCGCGGCGGAGAAGCAGATTCGTAGCGGAGCGAAAAATGGCCCGGAATTATCCAGTTGGATGCGCGAGCAGTTGATCGCTTCCGGCGTGAGCCAAGTCGATTACGCATTCGCAGCGGATGCCGATACGCTCGAGCCGCTGACGGAGGTTCGTTTGCCCCTGGTTTTATTGATGGCCGCTCGAGTCGGAACGACCAGACTGCTGGATAACCTTGTAGTGAGGCAAGGATGAAGCAAACATTGCTGGTGATTCCCCACGAGTGGCTTGGCTGGCCATTGCAGCTCGCCTGGTGGTTATTGCTGCTCGCTCTCGGGGGTTGGGCTGCACGTCGCGAGGGCTGGGGCAAGGCGGCCGGCCAATTCGTGCCTTTGGGGCTGGGCGTTTCGCTGCTGCTGTACCTCGTCGTTCCCTTTTTGGAGGTAAGCGGAATTAATTTCGCGGATCCACTTGGTCCCCCAGTGCCGCTGGGGTTGGCGATTCGGGGCTACGGGGTTTGCCTGACCTTGGCGATCGCCGCCGCCGTCGGGCTGGTGATTTGGCGAGCTACCCAATTGCAGTTGAATGTGGACCGCCTGCTGTCGCTTTGTTTTTGGATGGTCGTGGTGGGCATTCTCGGCGCGCGGATATTTTACGTCGTGCAGAAATGGGACCAGTTCCAATTTGTGGATGTGCGGCAATTCCTGTTGACGTTGGCCGACATGACCAAAGGCGGACTGGTCGTTTATGGCAGTCTGTTTGGTGCGGCACTGGTGCTCGCCTTTAGCGAGCGAATCTGGAAGTTGCCAGTGCGACTGGTTTTGGATGTGGTTGCTCCGGCGATGCTGTTGGGATTGGCGATTGGGCGGATTGGTTGTCTGCTCAACGGGTGTTGTTACGGCGGCGAGTGTCGGCCCGAATATCCACTGGCAATTCGCTTTCCGGTTGAGGCGCCGGCCTATCTGGACCAGTTGCATCAGGGACGGTTGCTTGGCCTCCGCGGCGACTGGAATTCCGATGCCAGTTTCCCCTTGCAGGTCACGGAGGTGGAAGTGGGCGGCTTGGTGGCGGAATTAGGGTTGCCGATCGAAGTGGGGCAACGCCTGCGGATTCTCACCCCCGGCAGTGACTTTCTGGCTGCGAGCAAGGCGGGGAAAATCGATTTGCCGTTGCGGGTGACGATTGAGCGGGAGGGAGTACCGGGGGCTCTGGAGGTTCCGGTCGACAAACTGCCCGCCCGGACTTTGCCAATGCATCCCGCACAGGTCTACGCAACGACCAGCGCATTCTTGGTTGCGGCAGTGCTCTGGCTGGCCTTTCCTTGGCGCCGGTTTGACGGCCAGTTATTCGTCTGGATGCTGGTGTTTTATCCGCTTTCCCGATTACTGGAGGAAGTGATTCGGAGTGACGAGCTGGGGATTTGGGGGACGCCGTTGACGATTAGTCAGTGGATTAGTGTCGGCTTGCTGGCAGCGGGGGTGGGCTTGTGGTTGGTTCTAAGGAGTCGCCCCGTGCTTACCTGGCGGGTTTCAGTTTGAGCGGCGGGGCGAGCGGGCCGGCAATGATTGGCTTGTGAGGCTGAGGAATTTGCGAGAAAATCGGGGTGCGGTACGATTTTAGGGGTGGAACCGCGGGCTTTGACTGCCATTAGAATAGAGGCAGGCAAGAGCGGACAAAATTGGGAACGATTTCCCGGGGGATGGCGTCGAAGGTGATGAGCGAACCGCTGCATGACGAGTCCGAGACGCGGCTGATTCGCGCCGCGACAGCTGGCGACCCGGAGGCATTCGGGCGTTTGGTCTTGATGTATCAGGACCGCTTGGTGAACTCCCTGTTTCATCTGCTGGGTAACCAGGCCGAAGCGGAGGATGTGGCTCAAGAAGCGTTTGTGCTGGCTTTTCTCAAGTTGGCTACGTTTCGCGGGCAGAGTCAGTTTTACACGTGGCTGTTCCGAATTGCGCGGAACCTGTCGGTCAGCCGTTTTCGCAAGGCCCGCAAGACGGCTTCGCTCGATGCGGTTGAATCGGGCGGGAGCCAACTGCTTTTGAGCGACGAACCTGCTCCCGATCGGCAATTGCTGGTCGAGGAAGCTGGAACCAGGGTGCGCGAAGCTTTGGCGAGGCTTTCGGAAGAGCATCGGGCGATTTTGATTTTGCGCGAGCTCGATGAGCTGGATTACGATGCGATCGCGGCGGCACTCGAATTGCCGGTTGGTACGGTTCGGAGTCGCCTGCATCGGGCGCGGTTGCAGCTGAAGGCGGAGCTGGAAGCTTTGGAGACGGTCACAGGAAGTGGCACGAGAGAGAAGCGTACATCATGAATTTAGAATCGCGAAACAACGAACCGCCGAATCCGGAAGCTCAGGAACTCCTGTCGGCGCTGCTGGATGACCAGCTGACCTCGGAACAAGCAGCGGAGCTTCGGGCTCAGCTTGAGCGCCAGCCAAAGCTCCGCGAGCTCTTGACGCAACTCGAAGGTCAACGGGCGCAGCTGCGGCAGTTGCCGCGAGTTGGTGCCGGCAGCGACCTTGCCAGTCGCGTGTTGGCCGAGATCCGGGAGCGATCAGTCGTCGTCGAATTGCCCAAGGCAACAGAGGAAGAAACAGGGCCTCGCGGAGGCTGGCGCTCGGTTTATCTCCTGGCGGGGTCTTTGGCAGCCGTGCTGCTCTTGGGGCTGTTCCTCTGGCCGCGAAACGTTGCCGAGCAAGCGACTCAGGTGGCTCAGACCGATGCCCAAGTCCGCCGCAAGGAATTGGACGCTCGCCAGCGCGAGCGCGAATTGGCGATGAATGCCTCTGACCCTGATCCGGCGGCGGTTCGGCGAGCGCCGACTGGCCCGCGGCCCGAGGTCCGTGGCGGCGCGGCTGCGGATGGTGCGCTTGCCGAGTCCGCAGGAGACTTGGCCAGTAGCTCAGCGAGCAACCTGCCCGGTGCTGCACCACCCGCCGCAACAAAGCCGACGGCTCAAGGCGAATCTTTGGCTGCAGCGGCCGACGCCAAACAACAACTCGCTGGGGAACTGAACGAACCGGCCAGAGCGGCCGAGCCTTCCGCGGTCCAAATGGCCGAGAATTCGGCGGCACGTTCGGGAGAACCCAGTTCAGCAGACGCCAGTTCAACAGGCAAGTTCATGGCCAAGTCAGCGCCCCGCCCTGAGGCGGGTCTCGACGGCGGAGGCGGGCTGGGTGCTGGAGGCGGACTGGGCGCGGCGCCAGCCGACTCGCCGGGATTGCGGGCGGCGGGCGGGGACGCGCGACCAGCGGGCGGGCAACCTGCAGTTGCTCCGCCAGCGATGGCTCCCGAAACCCCAGTGCAAGGTTCTCTCGAAGTCTGGTTGCTGGACGCGTCCAAGGAGGCGGCCAAGGAAGCGGCGCCCGCAGGCGGTGCCGCTGGACTGAAGGCGAAATTAGCTCAAGGAGTTGAAGTCTATTTGGCTCGCGCCGCCCAGCCACAGTTGCCCCAGTGGCTGGAGGAGTTGCGGACAGACGCTCAGGTGACCCAGTTGGACTCCAGTGAGACCGCCGAGCTTCTGCAGCAGCTGAGAGCCAAAGAGAAGTTGCTGCCGGGGAGTGCCGCAGCTGAGCTACTTGGAGGTCAGCGTGATTCTGCTCAGCGGTCTGCCGCCGCCGCTGTGGAACCGGCCAAGCCGAGTGAAACGGCATCGGCGATTTTGGAGGACCGCCCGGAGCAGTCGGCAGACAAGAAGCAGGAACAAAAGACGGCTGAGCAATCAGTTGATGCTGCTGCGCTGGACTTGCAGATCGCTTATCTGGGGCTCGAGGAATCCGCTCCGATTGAAGCGGTAGTCAATCGATCGAATGCCCGGCAATACCGATTGGGCGCTCCGACTGAAGGTGGTCGCAGTAGCCAGGGAGTTGCGGCGGCCGAGGAAAGTCAGCTTCAGCGAAACGCGAAACGCGATCAGCGGACCGGCTTTGAGAGCAATTTGAGTCAGCTCCGCAGTCAAGCTTACCCTCAGCCAAGCCAGTCCAGTCAGCGGACTAGTGACGAGGGGCCACTCCGGTCAGCCCAGTCGGCGGGGGCTCAGGCGGCGGAGCCTCAGGCGGGACTGGCGGGCGGCGGCGGCGGTCGAGCTGCTGCGGCCAGTTCAGAGCGACGCGAGAATTCCTTCTCCCAGGAACCCGGGCAGACCGCGCGGCAGATTCTCATCATCGTCAGGCCCCAGTAGTTTCCGTTACCTGACCGGAAGAGCTGCCGCAAGGGCTGCGCAGCCGAGCCTCCGGCCAAGGCTGCGCTGCAAGTGAGACAGCGAGGCGACAGCCGCGGTCGTTCTCTCTGCATGCTGACGGGTTTCGCTTCCGCCCACTTAACATCCCGTCCCGGCCGAGGGCGGGACTTCGTCAACAGGTTTTCCACCGTGGTTGGGGGCTTCGGGATTCTCTCTGGAACGGATTGAGAGTGCCGGTTGGGAAAGCAATTCAGCCTGAAAAATCGGCTTGATGATAATTGCTTGCCAATTGGCATCTCTGGCGGGCTTTGCCTCTGTGCAAGCCGTGGGAGCTGGGTAACTTGGTGGCTTTCCTTCACCGAATTCAGGAGAGTTGCCGGGCATGGGCCAATCAGAGCGCACCGAACAGCTGGATGTTCCATTCGAAGTAGCTCAGCAGGAGACCGCTGCCTCGCCGCAGGTGATCGCCGAGTCAACTCCGTTTATTGGTCAATGGAATCGATTGATCAGCACGACCAATTGGGAGAAGGGGAAGATCATTTGTGAATGGCGAGCGGGGATGAAGGCTGGCGGTTTTACCCCGGCGGCTTGTTCGGACGAGGTCTGGAGTCAAATTGTCGGCGGCGTGACGCCTCAACATGTCGGCCGGCTGCGGCGGACGTGGGAGCGGTTTGGGGCTGACTTCGACAGCTATCGCGGGATTTTCTGGAGCCATTTCTACGCCGCTCTGGAATGGAATGATGCCGAGATGTGGCTTGAAGGCGCGGTGCAGAATCGCTGGTCAGTGTCTCAAATGCGGACCAAGCGGTGGGAGTCGTTAGGGCAACCTGCGGGTCAAGAGCCGAGCGACCGTGAGATTATTTCCACAGAGACCGACGAAGAGGCGGCGGCCCTGGGCTCGCGCGAGCTCGATATAGAGGCGGTCAAGGCGGAGCGCGATTCGGGCTTTCAGTCGGAGCCGCGGGATGAGGGGCCTGATTTCGGCGATGCTCCGGCTTCGTCACGCGAGTCTGGCGGAGCGGACTGGGTCAGCGCTGAGAGTTTGGAGAGCCTGCCGCCGGCGCGGTTGTTTGAGAGTTTCCGAAACCTGCCTGACGACTTCGCTGAGGCCACTTTGGCATTCAAGCTGGCGATTGTGCGGCACAAGGCGGGGGGCTGGGAGGAAATCAGTCAGGCAGAAGTTTTGCGGCTGCTCGATGCGCTCAAGCTGTTTGCTCAAATTCGCGCTCCCGAGTCCGGTGTCGAGTCGAACGATGCCGATGCGGACGCCGAATAATTCGCCGTTGATGTCGGCTGGGCCAGGCCCTGAAACTCCGGGGCTGCTTGTCCCAGCTGTGAGGCTCAATTAAGGTGACCAGATTCCGAACCGGCTCAGCCGAGAATCGGTTGTTTCGGGGCGACTGGATTGCCGGAATTGTCTGGCAGTTGTAGCTGGCAGTTGCAGCTGGCTGGCAGTCGTCAGGCAGGGGCTGAAGTCTAGTGAGAGGTGAACAAAGGGATGGGCATCAATCAACCGTTGAATCGCAAGTTGCGAATGGCCTTGGTGGGTGGTGGACAGGGGGCCTTTATTGGGCGGGTCCATGCGACCGCGGCCGTGCTGGATAATCGTGCAGCTTTGGTTGCCGGCGCGTTGTCCTCAGACCCGGTGCGGGCCAAAGAGTCGGCGCCCGATTACGACATCACTCCGGAGCGGGCCTACGGTTCTTACCGCGAGCTGATTGAGCGCGAATTGAGTTTGGGTCCGGACCAGCGAGTGGATTTCATTTCGGTCGCGACGCCGAACCATACGCATTTTGAAATTGCCAAGGCGGCGGTCGAAGCCGGCTTTAATGTGGTCTGCGACAAGCCGTTGACGTTTGATTTGGCGCAGGCCGAGGCACTGGCCGAGGCGGTGGCCAAGTCAGGCGTGGTGTTCGCGGTATCGCACAATTACACCGGATACCCCCTGGTGCGCCAGGCGCGGGAAATGATCCTCAGTGGTGAGTTGGGAGAGATTCAGGCAACCCGGGCCTTTTACATCCAAGGCTGGCTGCGCACGCGCTTGGAGACCAGCGATCAGAAGCAGGCTGCGTGGCGAACCGATCCCCAGCGGAGTGGAATCGCGGGATGTTTCGGCGACATCGCCACCCACGCTTATAACCTGACCCGGTACATGACGGGCTTGATGCCGGAAAAAATCAGCTCGCAGCTGCGGACCTTTGAGGCTGGCCGCAAGCTCGATGACTACGGGACGACGATGATTAAATTTGAGAATGGCGGCCTGGGCACCGTGACGGCGTCTCAGATCAGTCACGGTCGGGAAAACGACCTGTACATCGAAATCGACGGCACCAAGGGCGCCTTGGTCTGGCGCCAGGAAAATCCCAACGAGATGATTGTCCGGCAGAACGGACAACCACACCGGATCTACACCCGCGATCCGAACGCTCCGTTTATGAACCGCAGCGGAGCCTCGGCCTGCCGATTGCCGAGCGGCCACCCGGAGGCCTTTTTTGAGGCGTTTGCCAACGTGTATCGTTCAGCCTACGACGCGATGTGCCAGCGGGCTGCGGGAGAGAAATTTGAGCGGACCAACACGGTTTACCCCAATGTTCAGGATGGGGTGGAAGGGATGTATTTCATCCAGCAGGCGGTTGCGAGCAGCCAGCAGGATGGAGCGTGGTTGCCGATGCGACACGCGCTGGCTCGGCGTTAGCGAACCCTGTCGTCCGGCCAGGGGGCGGAAGGGAACGGGTTGCGGAAAGCAAGCGGCCCGGCGATTTTGCCCGGAAAATGCGAGCTACGCGGCGGCAGCGGTTCTGTAGTCGGGAGGGAAAATCGGCTAGAATCAAGGCGGTGCGGACGGTGGTCCGCACCGCTTTTTTGTTGCCTGCCACGAAATGGAATGGGCCATGAACCCGCTCTCGCTGCCTTTGCCAGTTTCAGCTTTCTTCGACAACTCGATTACCTCGGCTTCGCTCCCCCAGTTGAGCGGCAGTTTGTTTGCCCAGCAGCAACTCAGTCCGGGCCAAGTTGCCCTGATTGTGGTGATCTTTGTCGTCCTGCTGGTGTTGCTGGTTATTTTCTCCGTATTTCTGTCCTACTTCCGCTGGTGGATCCAGTCGTTTCTGACGGGAGCCAAAGTCAGTTTCTGGGATTTGGTCGGGATGACTTTCCGACATGTCAAACCGGGTGTGATTGTCCCGAGCAAAATCATGGCGGTGCAGGCCGGGTTGAATGACCCCGAGCTGACGACGCGGGCGCTGGAGGCGCATTTTCTGGCTGGCGGAAATGTTCCGCTGGTGATTCGCGCCTTAATCGCAGCCAACAAGGCCAAGACAATCAAGCTGACGTTTCGTGAGGCAACCGCGATCGATCTCGCCGGACGGAATGTACTTGAAGCGGTCCAGACGAGCGTGTATCCCCGCGTAATCGACTGTCCCCCGCGGGGCTCAGCGCGGCGCTCGCTGGATGCTGTCGCCAAGAACGGAATTCAGCTCAAGGTTTCGGCGCGCGTCACGGTTCGTTCCAACTTGCAGCAATTGATCGGTGGTGCAACGGAGGAGACGATCATCGCCCGGGTCGGTGAAGGAATCGTCAGTGCGATCGGCTCTGCAGAGGATCACTGGGTCGTGCTGGAGAATCCCGATCGGATATCCAAGGCGGTGCTCGCGCGGCGACTTGATTCCCAGACAGCCTTCGAGATTGTTTCGATCGATATCGCGGATATTGACGTGGGTGAAAACGTTGGCGCCCGACTCAAGGCCGATCAGGCTGAGGCTGACACGCGAGTTGCTCGCGCCAGGGCTGAGATGCGGCGGGCGCATGCCGTCGCCCTGGAGCAGGAAAAAGTTGCCTCGATTCAGGAGAGCCGTGCCAAGGTGATCGAGTCAGAGGCAGAGGTCCCGCGGGCAATTGCCGAGAGTTTCCGCTCAGGCAAACTGGGGATTCTCGACTACTTCAAGATGCGGAACATTGAGGCCGACACTGAAATGCGGCGGTCCGTCGCGACCAGCAGTCAACCGGCAACAAAGACAGCCGAAACGGCGCAGTAATCGAAACGACGGAGCATCCCTCCGTTCAGTCCTGTGGTTCGGCTCAGTCAGGGTGAGGTAACGATGGCTCGCGACATCGAAGAATTCTTGAGAAAAGCTGCGGAGCGACGAGCGGCCCAGCAAAAGGGCCAGCAGCCGGGGACTGCCAAGCCGCCCGCGCGGCCGATGGCGCCAGCTTCCGGCAACTCCCGGTCTGCGCGGTCGGTACCCGCTGAAGACGTGATCGATTTGGCAGGCGAGCCCGAGCCATTTCCGAGTGGACAAACGGTGGCCGAACATGTCCGTCAGCACATTGATTCGGGAGCAGCGGAGATCTCCCAGCACACGAGGCAACTGGGGCGGGAGGTCGCTGAGAAGGGACAAAAGGCTCGGCAGCGTATCCAGCAAAACCTTGACCATGAGGTCGGCCAACTCGGCAGTGGTCAAGCCGCGGGAAAGGGGAAGAGCCGTCAGCAACAGCAAGCTGGGACTTCCCAGCAAGCCGCCAAACCAAAACCGGTCTTGAATCTTCCCCCGGAGAGACAGACTCCGGTCATTAATTCTGTCGGCCTCGGCCAGATTTTGCGTTCGCCGGCGAGCATCCGCCAGGCGATCATCGTTTCTGAGTTGCTCAAGCGGCCCGAATGGGACTGAGCGTCGCGGGTCCCCCTGCTCGAGGGCAGACTGCTGGGGCGTTAGTCTGATTCAAACTCTGGTGGGAGGGTAGCTTCCTCGGGCCAGTGAAGTCTCTTTCGGATGAACAATTCCATGAATGAAGTTCCTCAGCCGGTGGTTGGCTGGATTGGCACCGGCGTGATGGGACGCAGCATGTGCGGCCATTTGCTGCGTGCAGGCTATCCGTTGCGAGTTTACTCCAGAACGGCCGGTAAGGCTGCCGAGTTAATCACGGCGGGAGCGGTCTGGTGTGCGAGCCCGGCCGAGGTCGCAAACGGTGCGGATGTGGTCTGCTCGATGGTCGGTTTCCCGAGCGATGTCCGGACCGTGTACCTCGGTTCCCACGGCGCGTTGGAGCGGATGACGTCGGGAGCGACGCTGATCGACTTCACGACCAGCGAGCCTTCGCTGGCGGTCGAATTAGCCGAGCTGGCTCGGGAGCGGGGAGTGGAAGCGATTGATGCTCCGGTCTCTGGCGGGGATGTGGGAGCAAGGAATGCCACGCTCTCGATCATGCTGGGAGGCAGTGAGTCAGCCTGTTCTTATTGGCAGAAACTGTTTGAAACTCTGGGCAAAACGATCGTCCATCAGGGGCCTCCGGGGAGCGGACAACACACCAAAATGGTCAATCAAACCTTGATTGCGACCAACATGATCGGTGTCTGTGAGGCGTTGCTGTATGCACAGCGGGCCGGTTTGGACCTCGAGCGCGTGATGCAGTCGGTAGGCAGTGGTGCCGCAGGGAGTTGGTCGCTTTCCAATCTCGGGCCGCGGATTATTGCTAACCAGTTTGATCCGGGGTTCTTTGTCGAGCACTTCGTCAAGGACATGGGAATTGTGTTACAGGAAGCCCGGCGGATGCAGTTGTCTCTTCCGGGTTTAGCCCTGGCCCAGCAGCTCTATGTGGCTCTGCAGGCTCAGGGGGGAAGTCGGCTGGGAACACATGCCTTGCAGTTGGCGTTGGCCCGATTATCCGGCATCGATTGGATCGGACGAGTTCCAAGCCGGCAGTGATTCAAGCAACAGGAGCATAAACAGGCGATGGCAACCGATGTTCGGCAGGCAGTGCCGTTCTCTCCCGAAAAGTGGCGAAGAGACTTTCCGATTCTCGACCAGCAGATTCATCGGCAGCGACCGTTGGTGTTCCTGGACAACGCGGCTTCCACCCAGCGCCCGAATCAGGTGATTGATTCGATGTCAGCCGCCTATCGACAGACCTATGCCAACGTGCACCGCGGCAACCATTGGTTGAGTGAGCAGAGCACTTTTCAGTTCGAGGCGGCGCGGGCTGCGGTAGCCCGGTTCGTGGGAACCGACAATCCGCGGGAGATTGTCTTCACTTCGGGTACTACAGCGGGGATTAATCTGGTCGCGCGGGCGTGGGGCGAAGTGCAACTGCGGCCAGGCGACGAGATTCTGCTGACCGAATTGGAACATCACTCTAACATTGTGCCTTGGCAGCAAATGGCCGCGCGGACGGGCGCCACGGTGCGGTTTGTGCCGGTTGACCAGCAGGGGCTGATTCACCCGGAAGTCGTCGCAGCGCAGCTGAATGAGCGGACCCGGGTGTTTGCCTTTGCCGCCGTGTCTAATGTATTGGGGACGGTCAATCCGGTGTCTGACTTTTGCCGCTTGGCCCGTGCGCGGAATGTGCTGACCGTGGTCGACGCCGCTCAGCACGCCCCGCATGAACCGCTGAATGTGCGGCAGTGGGACGCCGACCTGGTCGCCTTCAGCGGACACAAGTTGCTTGGTCCCACCGGTATCGGAGTGCTCTACGGGCGCTTTGAGTTACTCGACTCATGGCCGCCATTTCTCGGTGGTGGAAGCATGATCGACCGGGTGACTTGGGACGGCTTCACGCCCGGAGAAATTCCCGCCCGCTTCGAAGCGGGAACGCCACCGATTGTGGAAGCGATTGGACTGCATGCCGCGATCGACTACCTGGATGTGGTCGGGCTGGAGGCAATTCAGCAGCATGAGCGGCAGTTGGTGGAGCACGCCATTTTTCGGCTCGAGCAGGAGGTCGACGGTTTCAGACTGCTCGGTCCGCGCCACGACCGCGCGGGAATCGCCAGTTTCGTCATCGATCGGGTCCATCCCCAGGACCTGGCAATCAAGCTCGACCTGCAGGGGATCGCCACGCGGGCCGGTCATCACTGCGCGATGCCCCTGCATGAGAAACTGGGCCTGTCGGCAAGTAGCCGGGTGAGCTTCTACCTCTACAACACGCTCGGTGAAGTCGATTACTTTGTCGATGCGGTCGGCGCGGCCGTCGCCAAGTTGCGCTAGTCGGCAAATCCCCTTGCTGATCGCACGGCGGTCGAAGCCGGTAATTTGCTGGCTGCTGGGGTAGAAGATCCGAACAGCCCGGCTGTTGATTGGCCACTTGGCTGGGTCGCTTGGCTGGGTCACTTGTTTGGCAAGACCAGCAGTTCAATGTGGCTTGCAGCGTTCGCCGAGTGGTAGACCCGATGGCGAGCGGCGACGAAATCGCCAGCTTCAGCCCGG
>Ga0315899_10002782_pt1 | contig 19200 bp, 19 predicted proteins | sample LakEriMetagenome_2_FD_203518 | JGI IMG/M metagenome (GOLD analysis project Ga0315899, IMG submission 203518) | Freshwater fungal communities from buoy surface, Lake Erie, Ohio, United States - Buoy 4 MA112 | ecosystem: Environmental > Aquatic > Freshwater > Lake | place: USA: Lake Erie, Ohio... | reverse complement strand
CAAATCTAGTCGTTCCTCGGCTTGGAGCCTACTTAACGCGGCTTGCTGATCAACCGAAAACAGCGTTGATGCGATAGAGTTCATTTCATCAATGTCACGAACTTTCTCAATATCAACCCCAACAGGTCCCGAAGTGTTCACTACGATTGCGAGTAACCCGCCCGAGTGCGATACGTTAAAGTGTATTTTGTTATCACCCTCATCTGTGTGTATTTGTCCCAAACGAGGCTTGCCAAGTGGTTCTGTTTCGATGCCGACATCTTTCGCTTCGCAGCGCAAGTAAGAGGCGAGCACGGACCTAAGAATAGCTCGCGAAAGAATCGAATGATTTCGAACTCGCTCCAATCGTATGCCAACTCGCTTAGCCAGCTCCTCATCTGTTAGCACAGATTTAAAACTCGCAAGATCATCAACATGATGATCCATATCGGCAAGCCACAAATCTATATGTCCCACAGGCGAGCGACTCCATTTTGCAAGATTAACGACTTCCTTTTACTAGTGATTTGCAGCAGCTTACAAAAACAAGCTAGCCACAAACTCGAACCGCTACTCAACGGTATTGGCTTCGCTGGACAATCTATCCAGAATCGACTGGAGTCGTTCTCGGAGCTCTCGCATGATAGGGTCTTCTTCGCCTCGAGGGGCTCGATCAGCTGGTACCTCAATGGCCCGATCGATTTCGATAATTGCCTCGAGAGGGCCATGCACTCCGGCTTTGTCCGTTAAATCCTCTTCCAATCGCTCAACAGTTTCCAAGATTCTGGTATCTGTCGTTGGTGAGACCAAATACTCAGCAGGATAAGATGCGATCTGCTGGGCTAAGTAAATCTTAGACAGTTGAAACCAACGGGACTCTCGCTCGCTCTCGTTAAGCTCGCCCGTAGTAAGCTCTGGCACGATCTTCATTCGGAGTGCTTTAATTCTCGGAATCAAAGCATCGTTCGAACACGATTTACCAAGCCAGGTTTCTTCGAGAGGCGAAAGAAGATGATCCACCAGTCGCTGCTGCCGCTCAATGATGGTTCCCGTTTGTGCCACGCCGAAGTACTCAACCTCTTTGAGACACAACATGGCAAGAATGACTCGATGGATCCGCTGGAGTGTAGTTCGGTTCTTATCTTTCATCCAAGAAAGCCGGGATTCAAGGTTATCCAGAGTTCGACCGATTGCCTTTTCGAGATTCCCCTTAAAAACATATTTGATCGCCACAGGATGGATAACCACCTTTCCAGGAGTCCCTTGCTTTGCTCTGCGTTTTGCAGCTGTGCGCGTCATAAAGGCGACTCCATCGAGCAGCGGTTGCAACAAATCGTTCGTGCGGAACACTGCTCCTTCAGGAAACACAACGAGCGGCCGGTTCGGGGTGGATAGAATTTCAACCGCTAAATCGAGAGATTGTCGATCGAGACCTTCGCGATAAACGCTAAATGCCCCCATGGTCGATATGGCCCAGCGCTGAAACCGTGACTGTTCAAACAAATGCCAACTAGCCATCGCGTACATGAGCGTCTTAGCTTCGGATGCCACAAAGGCCATGAGCAGGGGATCAGCATAGCGGCAATGATTGGGAGCGAGCAAGACACCATGCCCCTGACGCATCGACTCTCTCAAATGATCGATGCCGTGCAGATGACAATTCACCACCCCTTCGTGCTTTCGCAAATGGCGATGAACTAATCCGGACTTAAGAATTAGCCATGGCAACCAGTTCCCCTTGTATGGTGGAACGAACTGGTAAGGCTTTTCTATAATGATATCTTGCATGGGCGTTCACTAAGTAGAGTAGCCGCGAGGATGACTCTTGTGCCATGCCCAAGCAGTTTCGACGATGGATTCAATGGTGATGTATTTTGGTTTCCAGTTCAACTCTCGCTGGGCAAGACTGCTGTCAGCGATCAAACAAGCAGGATCACCTGGGCGACGCTCTCCAACGACAGACGGAATCGGATGCCCAGTCACCCTGCGGCACGCCTCGATGACTTGCTGAACACTGTGCCCAACACCGGTACCAAGATTCATTTTGAGCACTGAATTAGGAGCCAGCTTCATCAAAGCGGCCAAATGTGCCGTCGCTAGATCCTCAACATGGATATAGTCCCGGACGCATGTACCGTCGGGTGTAGGATAGTCAGTTCCGTATACGGCTATCTTTTCCCGTTGTCCCAAGGCCACTTGGAGGACAATTGGAATAATATGCGACTCAGGGTCATGATCTTCCCCGATCGATCCGTCAGCGGCTGCACCTGAAGCATTAAAATAGCGAAGACATGCAACTCCGAAACCATAGGCCTTTGCGTAATCCTCAAGAGCCTTTTCCACAACTAGTTTGGTGAAACCGTATGGGTTGATTGGTTTCTGTGGAGTCGATTCCGAAATAGGCATCTTTTCCGGTTCGCCGTAAGTCGCCGTCGTGCTTGAGAAAACGAACCTCCAAACACCAGCAGCCCGCATGGCTTCCATTAGCTCGAAAGTGGCTGTCACATTATTCTGATAATACATCGCCGGGTGCTGCACAGATTCCGCAACCAAGGCGAACGCTGCGAAGTGCATTACCGCTTCAATCTCTCTATCCCGCAAAACCTGGATGAGAAGCGAGCGATCCAGCAGATTCCCTTCGATCAATCTACCCTCTGGCACACACTCACTGTGTCCTCGGGAAAGGTTGTCATAGACCCAAACTTCGTGTCCCGAAGCCATCAACAATTTTACTGTGTGCGAGCCTACGTAGCCTGCACCACCGACAACCAAAATCTTCATTCACGAGTCCTAATTTGATCGGATAACCGTACCGCACTATATGGATGGTAGAGTACCCTAACTTAATGGTAGAATAATCGGGATCATAGCCGGTTCGCGAGGGATACTATACCCCGCGTTTACGGAACTTGCCAACTTCGCAGGACATGTAGCCCGAAAATCTCTCGGGCGATTCCTGCGAGGGAAACAAAAAAGGAATTTAGTGGATGGCATTGAGCAAACTGAAAAAACTCAAACATGCGGCACAGGAAGCCCCGACTCCATCGGAATCCATGTCCAGTTGGGTCGAGCGTTATACGATTTACCTACGAAGCGAATGCCATCTTTCGGAGAATACCGTAGCGGCCTATGGCCGAGACCTAGAGCACATGAAAGAGTGGCTCAACGGACGGTCCCCGACCAAGATCAAGATCGGTGATTTAACGGACTTTGCCGCTTACTTGAAAAACCGGGGGCTTGCCCCCACGACCATAACACGACACGTGGTCGCAGTGCGAATGTTTTTCAAGTTCTTGCAACTTGAGGCTGCCGTAGAGAGCAATCCAGCAGAGCTTTTGTTGACCCCGAAGATGTGGCATCGCGTACCACGTGTACTAACGGTCGGACAGGTTGATCGTTTCATGAACGCTCCTCGCCGTTCAGATCAGCATTACCTTCGGGACAAGGCGCTGCTGGAACTTATGTATGCTTCGGGGTGCCGGGTCTCCGAAATCAGCAATCTCATCTTGGCGAATGTGCACTTGGATGATGGGTATTGCCTTGCGGAGGGAAAAGGGCGAAAGCAGCGAATGGTGCCCCTCGGCGAGAGAGCAATCGATGCGATTCGAGTCTATTTAAAAGAGTATCGGCCCAAGTTGTTAGGAGCAAAAGAGCCCAGCGCCGTGCCATGGCTTATTCTCTCGAGAACAGGCCAGCGATTACGCCGCGAAGCCATTTGGGAACTCATCAAACGTTCCGCGTTGAGAGCCGATGTTGATCCTGATATTACACCTCACACGTTACGGCACTCTTTTGCGACGCATTTGCTGGCGGGAGGAGCGGATTTGAGACTGATTCAAGAAATGCTGGGGCACGCAAATATCCAAACCACGCAAATATATACGCAAGTAGAAAACAGCAAGCTCAAGAAAATACACCGCAAATTTCACCCCCGCAGCTAGCTAATTCCTGAGTTCAACGAGAAATAACCATCTAGCAACAAAAGTCCTTTCGGGAAATTGGCTGGCGATTTAAACTACTCGTTGTCGGAGATCATCAGTTATGCGGATTCCCTTCGCAAGAAAAGTATGCCGCGTGCAGTTCCTCGCTAACGGGCTTGTTGCTTTCATGAGCCGCGAACGCGCTAGCGCCCGTTTATTGGCCGTTAACCGTGGGCTAGCGCCTGCGGCTAATGCTTGTTTTTCGAAATGTGATTAAAGCAACAAGCCCTAACGCTTCGGGTTGGGATCGAACATGGCTCCGGATACGACAAGCAATCATATCATTTCTAAGTTTATAGTAGGGCGTTGTAGTGACTAAGGTATATCAGGGGCTCGGACTCTCGTGCATGTATCCAGAGAACTGGAATTTGAGCGAGGACACCTCGACCGGTTCACCGACTGGATTCATGATCGAAAGCCCTACATCAGCATTCATGACCGTGAACGAGTATCCATGGAATGTTGCACCTCGCGAGGCAGTTGAAAAAGCGAGAGAGGCGATGGAAGCCGAGTATCCCGAAGCGGAGTTTGAACCTTTTGAGCCTAAACTGCTGCTCAAAGGTGAACCGCTTGCCGACAGCCGAGCGGGAGATATTCGATTCTATTACTTGGACCTTCTGGTCATTTCTCGATTGATTGCCTTTACCGTGAGCAAGAAAACCTACTTGGTCCAGATTCAAGCGGAAGACAGAGACTTTGAAAAGCTAGAACAGGTTTTTCAAGCGATGTTGGTTAGCATGTTGCAATCGCTTGAAACTGAGTAAGCGGCTATAGAGTCCGATTTTCGAGTTAGCGTTCTCTTTAAACGCGAAACCGGGCAGGTTACTCACCTGTCCGGTTCACGAATTTTATAATTGCAAGCCAACGAATGGCTCAGCATTTAGTTTGTATCAATTTAGTCCATCTCTGGTCGTTTGCGACCGAGTTGTTCTTGAAGTCGTTGCACGATGCTAGTGTGCATTTGGCTAACGCGGCTTTCGCTAAGATCGAGAGTCGCTCCGATTTCTTTCATCGTGAGCTCTTCGTAATAGTAGAGAATGATGATAAGTCGTTCGTTGCGGTTGAGACCTTTGGTAACTAGCCTCATTAGATCGCTCTTGCTTACGCGACGAGTCGGATCTTCGCTACGCTTGTCTTCGAGAACGTCGATCTCGCGGACATCTTTGTAGCTGTCGGTTTCGTACCATTTTTTGTTGAGTGAAACGAGTCCAACGGCCGCAGCATCGCTCTTCATCTTCTCGAGTTCATCGATAGTGATGGCCATGTACTGCGAAAGCTCATGATTCGATGGAGCACGTCCGTACTTAGCTTCGAGGAGTTTGGTTGCCTCGTTCAATTTACTTGCTTTGCTCCGAACCAGTCTGGGAACCCAGTCCATAGTTCTTAGCTCGTCTAGCATTGCCCCGCGAATACGAGGGACGCAATATGTTTCGAACTTCACACCTCGCTCGAGATCAAACGCATCAATGGCATCCATCAAGCCAAAGATTCCAGCGCTGATAAGATCATCAAGTTCCACTCCCTCGGGGAGTTTAGCTCGGAGCCGTTCGCCGTTGAAGCGAACTAGAGGCATGTAGCGCTCGATGAGAATGTTTCTCAAATCAACGTTGCTGGAGTCCGCTTTGAATTTCGTCCAGACGTCAGCAATATCGACACTCGATGCTACGGTTGTCGCCATCCGATCCTCCGTGATTGCTATGGCATGTTGTACGTGCCGAGTTCCGACACGCTGTTATATTCTTGACTCAATTTTGCTGCGTACACAGCGTACCATTTCGCTTCCTGCTACGTGGTCTCGAGTCGCAGTGGTATCGATTGCTGGATGAATCCGACGCCACGAAGGGGGGACTTTACCGACTTCATCTTGGCAATTCTACACCAGTTAGTGAAAGAAGTTGTTTTGAACTCTTTCCCAGGATTGGCTGAATTACCCAGTCTCCCAAACGCGAGCGGTCGTGTTTCATTCCTTGGTCTTCATTTGCTCAACTCGCCGTCGAAAATCCATTTCCACGCTGTGCCTCACTGCTTGATCCGCCGCTTGCCCTACAAACCAGCCTAGGCCGGCAAAAGGGAACAAAACGGTAATACTTTGAATGAGTATGGAATCTGGTGATGAGTTAGCCAAGAGACCCGAAACTATGCTACCGCTCAGGGCTATCGCTCCAAGACACGCGGCATAGGTCCGACCCATGAATAACTCTCCCTTTTCGAGCGGAATTCGATGTCTAACAAATAGTCACAAAATCGATACACTTGACCCGTGGATGGTGGTATCGGCACCGGATGTCCCGGTTCTTCAGCCTGTTGCAGAAAAATTCAAGATTGAGTCGAATAGGCAGAATCACTTCTTACCCAAATTACGCAGTCGATGGAGAACAGGATGGCAAAGCAGCACGCACCCCGATTTTTGGCATTGGTTGATAGCATCCGCCCCCATGTGACTGAATGCTCGATTACGGATCTTAAAGCGAAGCTGGAACAGATCAACCCTCCAGTGTTGATCGATGTACGCGAAGAAAGCGAATTTGCAGCCGGACATATCCCCGGCGCAAAGCATTTGAGCAAAGGAATCATCGAGAGGGATATTGAGAAAGTGATCCCAGATACCAACACCGAAGTTTATCTTTACTGCGGAGGAGGATTTCGCTCGGCGATCACTGCTTTCAATCTTCAAAAGATGGGGTACACCAACGTCATAAGTGTTGAAGGAGGCTGGAGCGGTTGGACTGGTGCAGGTTTAGCCATCCAAAAACCATAGTCGTTAATCCCTCAAAACCATGCGAAACGCAAAATGAAGATCAAGCGAGTCACAGGTGGCTTTAATGCGGTCGTACCCTGCAAAGTCAATTTAGCGTTGAAAGTACTCGGGCGTCGCAGCGATGGTTTTCACGAGCTAGAGACGGTCATGATGGCGGTCGGATTGTGCGATGAACTTACATTTCGACCAGATTCCTCGGGTGTTTTTCGGTTGCAACTAGCCTTTGAAGATGGCAAGCGACTCGCAATCGATGATCCTGCATGGGATGTTCCAAGCGATTCGAGCAACTTAGCCATCAAAGCCCTGAAGACAATCGTTTCGGAATTGGGAGGGGGAAATATCGGAGGAGACCTCCTATTGCGTAAATCGATTCCGAGTATGGCGGGTTTAGGGGGGGGCAGTGCCGATGCTGCCGCTGCCATAGTGCTCGGTGCATTAGGTTGTGTTGGCGAATACTTTTCCTGGCCAAAACACTTTTCCAGATGCCAGCAGATCGCGTCGAAACTTGGAAGCGATATAAACTTTTTCCTTGAGGGACACACCCCATCAGACAGTTGGGTAGGAAACTGCCAAGGCCGCGGGGAGAGAATTACCCCGATTGATGCAAGCCCCGATTGCTGGCTAGTCTTGGTCCACCCCCCCGTTGGTTGTTCAACCAAAGAGGTCTTTTGCCGGCTGCTGATTGACGAAAAGAGCCAACACAAAGTGGTCGATGTGATAGAATCCCTAAAATCCAACCAGTTGAGGAAAGTAGCCTCCGCGATGTTCAACGATCTTGAGAGCCCTGCCAGTCAGGTCACCGCGTTAATTGAACGTTCGCGAAACTGGATTGATCGTTACGATCATCTTGGTCAATGCATGTCAGGGAGTGGTTCGGCTCGGTTTTGCTTGTGCGATAGCCACGAGCAAGCCGAAAAGATAGCAAATGGTGTTCGGTTAAATGGGGCTCGTGCCTACGTCGTCCGACCTTGGATTCAACCATCATTACAAAGCCAGATTTCGGCGATGTGGTAATCCGAAGCATAGGCGTTGCGGCCCCAGTACAAGGGAGTGGAGCGGAAAATGGAAATAACAGAGGTTCGCATCAAGTTGATGGAGGACTCGGAGGATCGCCTTCGCGCCTTTTGCTCAATCACCATTGATCATAGCTTTGTCATTCGGGATTTGAAAATTATCGAGGGGTCGAACGGCCCTTTCGTCGCAATGCCCAGTCGAAAACTCTCCGCGCGATGTGGTCGATGCGGAAATAAAAACCATTTGCGGAGTCTTTACTGCAATCAATGCGGGGCACGACTTCGGGGAATGCAGGATCTTCGAGATGTGGAAGGGGGCAATGCTAACAAGCTATATGCCGACATCGCTCACCCCATCAACCAGGAGTGTCGTGACCTGATTCAGCAATCGGTGATCGGAGAGTATGCCTTGGAATTAGAACGAGCTAAACTGCCAGGCTACAAGTCACGATATGACGACGAGTACACAGAAAACACTCCGACTCAGGAACCATCCAAAAACACCGGCAATGCACCTCGTCCCAACATGATTGACCGCGATCCCTCCGCAAAGCAGTCGCTTTCTAATTCACCGCCGGACAACCAGTCGTTGGATAACCGAGACTTTGGCAATGGTATATTCTAGAACCACCGAAGCGATGCTCTAGAGATCAAGTCATTGAATCGAGACAAAAACTAGATTCAAAATGTAACATCGGTCGCGAGCTATGACTTCTCGTACTAGATGAAACTTGCTATTAGTCCGATAAGGGCGCCAAAGATCCCCCCCCAAACGACCAGCCAGCCCAAGTGCGAACGAATCATCTCTTGAATGATCTCTTTCACCATTTTCGGGGTGAGCTCGTTAAGCCTTTTTTCTACGATCCCATTGACCTTAACAACAACGGCATCAACCGTATCTTCGCTGGTAGCGGATTGAGAAATCACATCCAGTAACTTAGGAGAGCTGGCCAAACTTCGAATCTCCTTTTCAACATTGTTGCGAAAAGGCTCGCGAAGAGGTTCCAATGCCTTAGCTCCTCCGAACATTCCCAACATTCCTCCAAAGGGTGACTCCATCACCGCCGTTCGGAGCCTTTCAAACATGTCGTCATAGTTTACCGATTGCACAATCGGTTCAGGATCAATCTTTACAGATCCCGAAGCGTCCTGACTTCTGAAGAAAGACTCTATGTTCTGGCGTGTGAAAAACTGGCCCATAACTAAATTCTGAATACCACTTTTAAACTCTTCGAACCGGTTAGGGATAACACCAGACCCGTATAAAAATGGAATCTTTTCAAAGAGCATGTAAATCGCCAGCCAGTTCGTTATCGCTCCGGAGGTAGCGTACAAACCAATCTCCCGGATCGGATGCGCCCAGCTGCTTTCGTTCGGAATCAGGTACCCAACAACGATACAAGCAACGGAAATTAGATTCGTAGCTAGGCTTTTGTTCATGCGGCTCTGGAAACTGTAAAAATAGTAAAAATTTTAGGGCTAATGTGAATTGCAATCTTAAATCGTTGAAGGTCAACGTCAATTCGCATCTAAACAGCGGCAAACCCGTAGTTATAATGTGGCGGCCCGGCGAAAAGGTTGTTGATACTACGTGAGTTCAAGCAACCTTGTGCCTCCCCATGATGAGTTTGACGGTTTCATGATCCAAAAAACGGCGACTGACCGAACTGTAGTTCCGGACCGAACCTCAGCCACGGACGATCAGCGGATTGCTCGAATAACACCACTCCCTCCCCCCGAGCACCTGATTCGCTTTTTTCCAATTGCCGGCTCGGAAAGCGAGGGGCTGATCCGGACCACGAGGCAAAACATAGTCCAAATGCTTCATGGGCGAGACGACAGACTTCTAGTCATCATCGGGCCGTGCTCGATCCACGACCCGGCGGCTGCTCTCGAATATGCACGCCGCCTCAAGGTTTACAGAGATAAACTGGGAAACAACCTCGAAATCATCATGCGGGTTTACTTCGAGAAGCCGCGAACAACCGTCGGCTGGAAGGGGCTTATCAATGACCCTTACCTCGATGAAAGTTATCGAATCGACGAAGGGTTGCGAATTGCCCGAGATCTTCTTTTGCAGATCAATCGTTTGGGTGTTCCAGCAGGCTCAGAATTTCTTGATGTCATTTCACCGCAATACATCGGCGACCTGATTAGCTGGGGGGCGATTGGAGCCAGAACGACCGAATCCCAGGTTCACCGGGAATTAGCATCAGGTCTCTCTGCACCGGCCGGCTTTAAGAACGGCACCAACGGGGATGTTCGAATCGCGATTGATGCCATGCACGCAGCCTCGCGGGGCCATCACTTTCTTTCGATCCATAAGAATGGCCAGGTGGCCATCGTCGAAACCCGTGGGAACTCAGACTGTCACGTAATTTTGCGTGGTGGAAAAGTACCAAACTACGATTCACAATCGGTGCAGCTTGCGGTTAAGCAACTTGACGATGCAGGAGTGTGCTCGAAAGTCATGATAGATTTTTCGCATGCAAACAGCGAGAAACAACACATGAAACAACTTTCTGTCGGCCTGAATGTCGCCACCCAAATTGCGAATGGAAATCACTCGATATTTGGGGTAATGATCGAAAGCCACCTTGTCGCTGGAAATCAGAAGCTTGTACAGACATCTGAAGGCATCTCAAATTTGGTATACGGCCAAAGCGTTACGGATGCATGCATTAGTTGGGAGGACAGCGTTGTACTGCTCGAACAACTGTCGGATGCGGTACGCCAAAGGCGAACAGCTAAATAGCTCCGGCCCTGTGGGGAGTTGTTGCCACGTCGCACCACCCAATCGTAAACGGTTTGTTTCTCGAGATAGCCATGTAGCACAGCCCTCGAGCTAATGAACGTAGGTTGGAAGATCGTGCCCTAATATTTCATCTCTTTCGGGACGAACCAGTGAAAGCATTCGACTAATAGGCTTGGTATTCTTCGATCGATTCGCGAATCAACTCAAAGTTAGGCGACACGCCAGTCCAAAACTGAAAGTTGCATGCAGCTTCTTGAGCAGCCAGTTCAAGACGATCAACAAGCCGCAATCCCATCTGCCTGGCAGCATCAACATCATCCGCCAACTCCTGATCGCTTCGAGACGAGACTTGCAAAAAACAGGCTTGTGGATCCCATTTCAGTGAAGCAAGTTGCTTTAAGAGCCCTCGAGGTATCCGACCCTCTACGATTAAAGCTACGGGCAAGTTAGGTTCTTCATTTTGTTCAAACTTTGGTATCTCGCTCTCTGCCGAAGGCTCGATGTAAAGCAGCTCAATGCTCAGTTCTCTGCAACTTAGCTCAACGGCCTTTGCCAAGGCGGATGTGGATACGCAGACGATTCTTTTCTTTGTATCTAACGCGATTTCCTCCCGATTGTCGCCTTGATCGAACCTCCCTACAGTCCGTTCCAGGGTGAGCAAAACTGCTTGCCCTAGCAAATTATCTCCGAGCCATGAATTCCCCTCGGAGCGCCCAACAGTTACTCGACCCAAGGCCAATCCACATTCTGTGATCGTGTCCAAAAATGGCCCCACCTCATGCTGATAAGGTTCGAGAACGCAGAATCCCTGCAAGCCTAATGCTCGAATCCCTCGGATAGCAGCATCGAAGTCACGTGATTGAACATGTGCGGTAAAAAACCGCCAATCCAATCCCGCATCGGCCGCAGCTCGAGACATCACGAACTGCGTTGGATTTCCCGCAACCGGGTCGCCGAAACAGCAGACCAACGGCTGCAAAACTTTGGATGAAGTCATAATCTTATTCGAGACTAAAACTCGAGCTTGATTGAACTTAACCGTCTTTTTGTTTCTGCCATAAGAGCATCTTCAGCATGCTCATCTGCAGCTTCATAGGTGACGGAAAAACGCAAATGAGGACCTGCGTCGTCCCACGGTACAGTCACCATCGAGTGTTCAGTAATAAAGTACTGTGATGCTTCTTCTGCATTGGCAAACCTTGGCCCACCTTGAACACCCTTTGGCGTTTTGGTGTAGAGGAAATAACTTCCGCCGGGAACGTCGCATTGGAAGCCGCATTCTTTCAAGGTTGCGACAAGCTTTCCGAGTCTTCGGCGATACTTTTGGTTAATGGCTGCCGGTATGCTCGGGTCATCCAGTCCGACGATAGCGGATCGTTGAATCGCTGCGAATTGACCTGAATCGCAGTTGTCTTTAACGTCAGCAAAGGCTTGAACAATCTTCGAATTACCGCACACCCAACCGATTCGCCAGCCGATCATATCAAAGCCTTTGCTCATTGAGTGCACTTCAACTCCGACATCCATAGCACCTGGCACTTGTAAAAAGCTCAGCGGCTCCCCCCGGAAGGTCAAAAGGATGTGGGCTGCGTCTTGAACGACAATGAAGCTCTTTTCTTTTGCGAGTTCGATCACTTTGGAATAGAACTCTTTTGTTGCCACCTGACCGGTTGGGCTATTGGGGTAGTTTAAAACCAACATCTTTGTCTTTTCCCATACTTCATCCGATATGGAATCGAGGTCAGGAAAGAAGTTGTTTTCAGGAAGAAGGGGTAACCTGTGAACTTGGCCGCCATAGTACTTAGTATGCGTACCTGCCACTGGATACCCTGGCACGGTCATCATGGTAATGTCACCAGGATTGATAAAGCATGCTGGCAACATCGAGAGAGCAGTCTTGCTGCCGATGCAGTGATTAATTTGGGATACGGGATCGAGTTCAACACCGAACTGCCGCTTCATGAAGCGGCTGACGGCTTGCTTATACTCCGCGATTCCGTTGTCGGCGTAGCCACGGTTTGCAGGAACGTTGGCTTCGATGGCGAGTTGATCGCGAACTTTAGAATTCGCCATGGAATCATTTTCGCCAATTCCGAAGTCTAACAGCGAGCGATTGGGGTAGTCAGCGAGCGCTTTGCGTTTCGCGCGTTTGATCTTTTCGAACTTGTAAATCTCGTTCCCTTTGCCGTAGGAGATTCCCCCTATCCGCTCTGCAAAGAGTTCCTGAAAATAAGGATCGGAAGCGACCTGCTCGTTAACTACCGTTGCCATAAGGAATTGAGAACCGTTGTTGGTGGGTGCTGGAAACAATGAGCCAATTGACTCTCTATTTTTTCATAATGGCTCAAAAGCACAAGCTTAAGGAAGCTCAATTGGCAAACTACCATCGCATAATTCGAGACATATACGAGGCAGAACTGCTACATACAAGTTCCGCTCATGCTGCCGGGGGTTGAAAGAAAATGGAAAACCGTGAGGCGACCCAAAGGATTCCGGTAGCTCCTCCCCGTTGGAAGGGCAAAGGATTAACAGGAAGAGACATCCCCTATCGACGATCGGAAGCCGGCCGAGAAGAACCTATACAGCAACGACAGATCCGCAGTTTGATCAGGTAATCAGTTGCGTGCTTAATAAAAGAGCACATGGCACCGACGCATTTATCAACTCGGGCGGGTACGTACAGCGATCCCACCGATTCGCCTGACCGAAGATCAGACGATTGTATGTGATTTAGAGGCAAATCAAGCGTATGAGTTGGATTTTGATCTGACAAAGTACTAGATCAAAAACCAAGCAGCATAAACCAGCGACTACTTCTTGCGGTGTCTAATGCGTGCTCGCATCCGTCTTTTCTTACGACCAATCTTTCGACGTCCTCGACCTGTCTTCTTAACACCCACGAGCGCCGGCTCCCAGTTTTGAAAAAAGTAACGAAACACAGAGATCGCACACCGCGTCCCTTCTGTCTCGGGCGAACTTCGTAGGATACCCGAACCCCGCCCGATCCACAACCCGGTTTTGTAAGCAGCATTTACGGAGAGATGCTGATTTAGAAAGGCTAGAGCACCCTACAAACGGTCGGCCCCCCTCGAAATGACTTACAGTTCGGACAATTTTTCTGCTTGGATCCACAAACGGTCAGCCACCCCACTACACGAGAAACAATTGAGACAATTGTTCTACTTTGTTGGATGGCTAGCCTCTTTTTGGGGATTTTCGTGTAAGGGACAAAATTCGGGCGTAGGCAGCATGCTGAAACTCTGCGACACTACGCAAAACGAATGAGCATGAGACGGTCTACTAGTTAAGGCTGGAATACTCCTGCTCGAACCAAATTTTTTCCTAATACGGTTTGAAGTTATGTCTCAATCTGGCGGCGACACGTTCGCGGAACTTACAGCAGCAATTTCTCAAGAGGACGCCGGCGCCGTACAGTCGTGGTTCCTTAGCCGCGATTTTTATCTATTAGTGCTCGCGTCCGAAGAAGACGAAGAGGCTTACTCGGCCTTGATCGTCGAAGGTGAGGATTTTCCTGCCGTCGTAGTCTTCCTCGATGAAGAACGTGCCAACGCATTCTCGAAAACCATCGCGGAACAATTGGACGGAGAAATCGTTGAACTTCTAGAAGTGGATGGGGCGACACTGCTGGATCCACTTAATTTTGAAATCGGCATCGTCCTAAACCCCGAAGAAGAGGACATGATTCTTGTCCATCCTGACCTTGTTGGCTTGGACATTGAAGACGGCGAAGAAGATGACGATGATGATGATGACGATGACTATGATGACGAAGAAGACGACGACTTCGATGACGAGGAAGAGCCTGAAAACGAAGAAAAGAAATAGCGAAGTTGAAATCGATTTTTCTTTTCTCCATTCGTATTCATAATGCAATTTCGCATCACATCCATTTTGATCGCAGGTCCGAACTTAGACCGCAATGACACTTCCGATTGACGAAACAGAGCCTGAAAGTTTAATCACGCCCGAATCCCCAAGCGGGCCGGGCGAGACCCTCGAAAACGTTGAGTTCGTAGTGCCAGAGGAGCACGAGGGCAAAAGAGTTGACCTCTTTTTGACCCTTATGCTTGATGGTTACAGCCGCGTATTTTTGCGCAGGATCATTGCCGATGATCAAGTATTTGTGGACGGTCGTCCTGTTAAACCGGCTTTTAAGGTCTTTCAGGGACAACGAATCCGTATCGGAACGCTGCCTCCACCGCCGACCGATGGGCCTATTCCTGAGAAGATTCCTTTAGATATTTTGTTTGAAGACGAGTATTTGGCTGTCATCAACAAATCGCCGGGAATGGTAGTCCATCCTGCCAAGGGTCATTGGTCCGGAACTTTGACCGCAGCACTTGCACATCATTTTCAGCAACTTAGCGATGCCGGTGGTGCCACTCGTCCGGGCATCGTTCATAGATTGGATAGAGATACGAGCGGTGTGATCGCCATCGCAAAAACCAACGAAGTCCACTTTAAACTAAGCGCCCAATTTGAGGCCAGAGAAGTGACCAAAACCTATATGGCTCTCGTTCTAGGCAAACTAGATCGCGACCGTGACTGGATCAATCAACCGATCGGCCACCATCCTTACCAGCGAGAAAAGATGGCCATCAGATCCGGCCACGAATCAAGCCGTGATGCCTCAACTTATTTCGAGGTTGTCGAAAGATTCGAAGGATACGCTCTCCTAAACGTATTACCCAAAACCGGACGGACACACCAAATCCGCCTCCATTTAGCCCACATCGGCTGCCCCATTTTATGCGATCGGCTGTACGGTGGTCATGCACAGGTAACTCGCGGGCAATTGTTAAGAAGACACGCTCTCGGGCTGCCACCGAAACCGGGTGACGAAACCGTTGAACTGGAACGTCAGGCGCTTCACGCTCACAAACTCGAACTCACCCACCCTAAAACAGGAGAGAAACTCCAATTCGTTGCTCCTGTACCTGACGATTTTGAGCGGGTTCTAAATGTATTAAGAAAATCATAATCCGTCTCCCCTTCTGTGGGCTTAAAAAGTTATGAGACTTTCGATCGGCTTATTTATCTGCGTAGGAGTGTCCTACCTACTTACCTTGTCCAGTTCTACCCAAGCTCAGCAAATACCAGCTCCCTCCAAAGGAGCCATTCGTATCGCCACCTTTAACATGGCACTGAACCGAAGCAAAGCGGGCGAACTGTCATCAGGTTTGCAGCAAGGAGACGAGCAAGCAAAGAAGATTGCTGCAATTGTTCAATTGGTGCGGCCGGATGTTTTGCTGGCCAACGAAGTCGACTTTGATGGAGGTCAATCGGCGAAACTGCTTGCAGACAAATATCTCAATGCAAAACTTGAGGGGCTCGAAACAGAGCCTCTTCAACTTGATCATTGGTTCACTGCCGAGGTCAACACCGGCGTACAGTCAGGCTTGAACTTAACTGGTACAGGGAAGACAGGAAAGCCTGAAGACGCATGGGGATTCGGAGCCTTCCCTGGGCAATATGGCATGGTGGTCTATAGCCGGTTTCCGCTTCAAGAGAATAAGGTCCGAACTTTCCAAAGATTCCTTTGGAGCGACATGCCTAATGCGTTGATACCCGGAGTGGGCAAGCCAAACGACGCTTGGAAACCGTATTATTCTGATGAGATTTGGAAGCAACTTAGATTGAGCTCAAAATCCCATTGGGATGTACCAGTAAATATTGATGGCCGCGTTTTGCATGTGCTCGCATCGCATCCTACCCCTCCCGTATTCGATGGTTCAGAAGATCGAAATGGTAAACGGAATCATGATGAGATTAGATTTTTCTGCGACTACATCGACGGCTTGACCTATATGATCGATGATCAAGGCAACGAAGGAGGATTGGATGACTCTGCCGAATTTGTTGTCCTGGGTGATCTAAACGCCGATCCAAATGATGGCGATGGTGTTCACGCTGGAATCGATCGACTTTTGAAGTCAAAGAGAATTAACGCCAGTTTCGTCCCGACAAGTCAAGGCGCCGTCGAAGCAGCAGCGGCGTCAGGCCAAGCCAATGCAAAACATCAAGGTAACCCTGCACACGACACCGGGGATTTTAACGATCGCAACCCAGGTAATCTCCGCATCGATTTTGTACTACCATCCAGTGGTCTCAAGCTGATCGGCGGCGGTGTCTTCTGGCCAACAAATGATGAAATAAAATCACTGCCCATCGATGTTTCGGACGCTTCTGACCACCATATGGTCTGGATCGACATTCAGTTCCCCTAAAGGCAAACGATCGATGGTGTTCTTCCGAAGAAAAAAGAAAACCACTGCAAGCAGCGACCTCGTCATACCAAACCACATAGCCATCATTATGGACGGCAATGGGCGATGGGCACAATCCAGAGGCCTACCAAGAGTCGAAGGCCATCGCAAAGGAGCTGACTCAGTCCGTGCTGCATGTGAGTCTTGCGTGGAACTCGGAATCAAGCACCTAACTCTTTACTGCTTCTCCAATGAAAACTGGAAACGGCCGAAAGACGAACTTGATTTTTTGATGAGACTTCTTAAGAAGTTCCTGGTTGAGCAGTGCAAAACTCTTCTTGAAAAGAACATCCGACTCACCGTCATTGGCCGACGCCAGGGATTGCCGGGAGAAATATTGCATGAAATAGATTCGGTAATCGATCGAAGTAAAAACTGCACGGGTCTACACTTGTGCCTGGCGATCAATTACGGCAGCAGGCAAGAAATCACCGACGGTGTTCGCAGCATTGCCGAAAAGGTTCTCAAGGGCGAGATAACGCCATCAGAAATTGACGAACTGACGATTGCCAACTCGCTTTATACATCTGGTGTACCCGACCCAGATTTGTTGATTCGCACCAGCGGCGAGATGCGAATTAGCAACTATCTGCTTTGGCAAATCAGCTACAGCGAATTGTATATCACCAAACGTGCATGGCCCGAATTTGGAAGAGACGACATGTTGCTGGCGATTGAAGAATACAGTCGACGTAATCGACGCTTCGGGGGATTGTAGCTGGCAGGTAATTTTGCATACTTTTCAGCCTACAATATCGCCCCCTGACAGGGGACCAAATTGCTGACGATAAAATTGAGGTTAGCCCCGGTTCGGTAGTGGACGAGGCTACGAGGCCTTTCCTGTAGTGGACGAGGCTACGAGGCCCTCCCGCGCTCGCACGATCCACAGCGACTCCCCCCTTCACACCCTGACTGGTACAATGCCAATCCGCAACGTTTGCAGCTGACGATGAAGCTAAACGCTGGGTAATCAGTGGATTTAGCTATTCCTACGCGTACTTGGCGCAAATCCCTAGGCCATCGGACGTGTAGACTTGCGATAGCAGTTCAGCGAACACAACAAGCCACGTAAACAAACGAGGCTCAGTGCTCAGCGACTGATCCACTTTGTCCTTAATATGTTTCAGTTCACAATGACCTCGACCAAGCTTACGTCGACGACAATAGATCACAGGCCAGACCGAGTCCCATACATTTGCGAAAACTTGGGTCACGACGAGATCATTCTTTCCGCCGTACACCGATTCGTGTATTGGAACCAGCCTATCACCCAAGGGCAACCAGATTGGAATGGTCGTGACCGCGGCCGGTTTATCATTCTTGGTTGCTCGCAGGGTTCGGTCAGCCCAATCGATTGCATTAACGATTGAGCTAAGGCCCTCAGACAAATCGGGTCGGGTGACTTGAACTGCTTCGTCGACCGAAGCACTCATATTGGGTTGGTTTTCGATCTGAAAAGTCCAGCTTCCGTCCGCCCAATCCTTGGCTTTCCAGGAGGCGATACAGTTCAAGTCCATCATATCGGTTTTAGATGTTGCCATGGTAAAACCAACGGGAGCACCGCTACCCACGCGTGCAACCCGACGTTGCCAAGTCGTGAACTCAGCACTACGGATTCTCATGACTACGTTTGTGGACCAATCGTAGATCCCCAGAGCGGCCCCCAACTCTGCAGGAGATGACAGTTTTACAGGAGATGTACGGCTGATTGTGAAGTCATCGTTGGATGGAAGAATCCATTCACTTTGCAAACTGGGAACTTGATTGAGCGCCCAGGCCATTTGGTTTGCATGACAATAATCCCACATAGTGGCCAAGGACGATTCGATTTGGTCCCTTTTCTCTCGAATGGTCGTAAGACTGCAGATAACTTCAATGCAGTCGACCAGTTTCTTGGTTTCAAGTCGAGTTTTTTGAAGTAGAGGATCGTTAACGCCTAGAAACGCCTGGAGCCAGCCAACTGCCGCGTAGTCTTGTGTGATTGCCATGAAGTGCTTGCGAGTGAGGAAAAACAGCTGGTTTCATCGACTCATTCGATCTCCAGCAACTCGCAGTTGTCACACGTTACTTCTTGATTTGCAAGTCCAAAGTTGATTGTCCGTACTTTCGAGCCTTGAGATCTTCGATGGTCAACCTCAGTTTGTAATTTCCCGGGGAAATTTGCTGCGGCATAAAGATTCGGTAGACCATATAGTAGTCACGTCGGACGTTCTGGCACACATCAGGCTCCATCGGCAGCGTTTGCTCGACGATTCGATTTCCATTTGTATCCAAAATCTCATAACTTCCTTGAAGCTGCGATTCGAATCCGTCTTTTACGGGAAGTGCAGACACGTTTTCGACTTCACAATACAGCAAAACCTCTTCATCAGGCTTGAACTGATACTTTGGGAATTTCGTGATAACGCCATAACGCTCCACGTCTGTG
>Ga0315899_10002781_pt1 | contig 19201 bp, 16 predicted proteins | sample LakEriMetagenome_2_FD_203518 | JGI IMG/M metagenome (GOLD analysis project Ga0315899, IMG submission 203518) | Freshwater fungal communities from buoy surface, Lake Erie, Ohio, United States - Buoy 4 MA112 | ecosystem: Environmental > Aquatic > Freshwater > Lake | place: USA: Lake Erie, Ohio... | reverse complement strand
CGCGAGCCGCGTGCGTGTGCCGACGAGGCTGACGGGCTGTTCCGAAATGCGCCGCACCAGATAGGGGCTGGCGGCATCGCGGGCGGGCACCATGTTGGTGAGCAACACATCGATCCGCATCGCGTCGAGCGCGCGCAGCAGCGTCGCCTGCGTGCCCGAGCGCAGCACCACCTCGACATCGTCGCGCCCGATCAGCGGCGCCAGGAACTGCATCTGGAAGTTGCGCGACAATGTCGCGAGCGCGCCGATCCTGAGCACCTTGCGCTGACCGCCGACGGCGCGGAAGGTGGCGGAGAGCTGTTCGGAGGCGCGGAAGATCTGGTCGGCATAATCCAATGCGATCCGTCCGGCCTCGGTCAGCACCAGATTGCGCCCGCGTCGCTCGAACAGATCATGCCCGAGATCGGCCTCCAGCGCCTTGATCTGGGTCGAGACCGCGCTTTGCGAGATGTTGAGCGCGCGCGCGGCTGCCGTCAGCGTGCCTTCGCGCGCGGTGGCGCGGAACAGGCGCAGGTGGTGGAGGTTGAGGCTCGCCATCGAAAATCCCGCTGAACGTTCTAATATTCCGAATGATTTGCGATAAAATATGTATTTTATCAAAATCTGTCCAGCCTCTATTCCGCCGGCTCGTCCTCAAACCCCTCCTGTCGGAGTGCCGCCATGCCGCTCGCCTTTGCTCTTTCGTGCCTCGCGCCGCTTGCGCTTCTGCCCGCCGCCGCCTTCGCGCTCGCGCGCCCCGGCCAGCGCCCCGGTAGCCTGCCGCGCTGGTCGGAGGCCTCGGCGCTTGCTGCCTTCGCGCTTGGCCTTGCCGGGCTGGTGCAGGCCGCGCTCGGCCCGCTGGCGACTATCGGCGTGCTGAGCGGCGCGGCGCAGCTGGCCCTTCGCGCAGATCTGGTGAGCACCGCGATGGCAACGCTGGTCGGCTTCATCGGCTGGATCGTGATGCGCTACAGCCGCACCTACCTTGACGGCGAAGCGCGCGAGGGCACCTTCCACGCGCTGATGCTTACCGCGCTCGCCGCGGTGCTGGTGTTCGTGCAGGCGGGCACGCTCGCCACCATGATCCTCGCCGCGATCATCGTCGGCATCGCCTTGAAGCGCCTGCTATTGTTCTACCCCGCCCGGCCCGAGGCCCAGCGCGCTGCGATCAAGTTTGCAGCTGTCTGGCACGCGGGCGACGCGATGCTGATTCTCGCCGCTGCGCTGCTGCTTGCCGCGTTCGGCACGCTCGAATTCGCCGCACTGGCAGACGCCGCCCGCACCACCGGCCCCGGTCTCGCCGGCACGCTCGGAATCGCCGCAATCGTTGCCGCCGCCGCATTGAAGACCGCCGCCTTCCCGCTGCACGGTTGGCTGACCGAGGTGATGGAAGCCCCCACCCCCGTCTCCGCGCTGCTCCATGCAGGCATTATCAATTCTGGCGGCGTGCTGCTGATCACCGCCGCGCCGCTGGTGCAAACAAGCACCGGGGCGATGGCCGCGCTGGTGCTGATCGGCGGGCTGACCGCCCTGTTAGGCGCGGCGGTGATGCTCACCCAGAGCGCGATCAAGACCGCGCTGGCCTGGTCGACCATCTCGCAGATGGGCTTCATGCTGCTGCAATGCGGGCTCGGGCTGTGGACGCTGGCACTGCTGCACATCATCGCCCACTCGCTCTACAAGGCGCACGCGTTCCTCTCCTCGGGCGGCGCGGTGACCGAGGTCGCCAGCATCCGCCGCCCCGGCCCGGTCGCCGTGCCGAGCGTAGCGGCGGTGCTCAAGAGCTTCGCGCTCGCGCTCGCCATCTTCGCAGGCATTGCCGCAGGCTTCACCGCCATGTTCGGCGCGAAGTCACCCCAAGCGCTGGCATTGGGCGCGATCCTGATCTTCGGGGTGGCCTATCTCGTCGCGCAGGGTCTCGCTGACCGCGCGCCGGTGGCGCTGACCAAACGCACCGCCGCTGCCGCGCTGGCCGCTGCGATCGGATATTTCAGCTTCCAGACGCTGGCGCAGATGATCTGGGGGCCGATCCTTCCGCCCGTCCCGATGCCGGGCGAGCTCGAATGGGCGATGCTGGTGATCGCAGTCGCGAGCTTCGGCCTTGTCGCCTTTGCGCAGGCGCTGTTCCCGCTGTGGGCGCATCACCCCGCAACGGCGGGTTTGCGCGTCCATCTCGCCAACGGCCTCTACCTCAACGCCCTGCTCGATCGCGCGATCGGCGGGTTCCGCACCACCGCCAAGCGCTGAAACCCCTGATTCGGAGACGGCCATGTTCATGAAGCACTCACAGATCACCCCGGTGCGCCGCTCGGCGGTACTCGAAGCCGCAGAAGCCGCCGCGCGCGCCATCCCGCCGGCCTTCCCGCTCGATGCGACCGTGGCGGTCAATCCCTTCCTCGGCCAGACGGGCGAGGATATGGCCACCGCCGCCGCGCGGCTCGGCCGGGTCGCGGGCGTGCGGATCACCCGGACGGGCGCGGATTATGCCGCCGCGATCCGCGACGGGCGCATCAGCGAGGAAGACCTCCACGAAGCGCTTGCCGCTGCAATGTCGCCGCTGCTACCAGCCGACACCACATTGCTGCGCAGCGCGGCCGAGCGGCTGGGCGATGGCCCCGCGCCCACCGCGCTGCCGACCATCGCAGATCTTGCCGCCGAGGTTACCGGCATCGATTGGCCCGCGCTGATCGACAAGTGCATCGGCCTGTGGGCGGCCGGCCATTTCGATCGCGGGCAGGCGCTGTGGTCGCCCGCGCCCGGTGCGTCTGCCTTCGCCGCGTGGCGCGCCTGGGCTCTGCACGATCTCACCCCCGAGATCGCCGGATTGAAGGGTTTCTGCGCCCATGTCGTCGCCGCGCCCGATACCGCCGAGCGCGCGATCCTGTTCGCGGCCGAAGCGTTGGGCATCACCGACGCCGCCGCCGAAACCGCCTTCCACCGCCTGTTCATGAGCATGGGCGGATGGTCGCAGCACGCGCGCTGGCTGCTGTGGCAGGCGGAACTTGCAGGCGAGACCGACCCGACCATGATCGATCTTCTCGCGATCCGTCTGATCTGGGACGAGGCGCTGCTCGCCCACGCGCCTGAGGTCGCCGAACGCTGGGCGGAGGCCATCGCGGCCCATGCCGAGCCCGTCAAGCCGGGTCCGAAAGACGTCGCACTGGCGATCCTGCAGGACGCCGCTGATCGCGGCCACCAGCGCCGCCTAGCCGCTGCACTGGACGGCGAGGTCGCGGCCAGCGAGCGCCCGTTCCTACAAGCCGCCTTCTGCATCGATGTGCGGTCCGAAGTGTTCCGCCGCGCGCTCGAAAGCGTCGATGCGAGCATCGCCACCATCGGCTTCGCCGGCTTCTTCGGCCTGCCGCTCGCCCACCACGCCCACGGCTCGGACATCCGCGAGGCGCGGCTGCCGGTGCTGCTCAATCCCGCCATCGAAACCACCAGCGCGGGCGATCCGGCGCGCGATCAGGCCGATCGCATCACGGCCCGCTCCGCCCGCGCCTGGGGCCGGTTCCGGCAGGCGGCAGTCTCCTCTTTCGCCTTTGTCGAGGCAATGGGTCTGGTCTATGCGGTCAAGCTGGTCAAGTCGGCGCTCGGCATCGGCGGCAGCAAGGCAAAGGCCGAGCCTGCACCTGAAGTGATCGGCGGGATGAGCGCCGAAGCCAAGGCCGACACCGGCGCGGCGGTGCTCAAGGCGATGAGCCTGACGCAGGGCCACGGCGAAATCGTGCTGCTGCTCGGACACGGCGGCAACACCACCAACAACCCGCACGAGAGCGCCTATCACTGCGGCGCTTGCGGCGGCTATACCGGCGAGGTTTCGGCGCGGCTGCTGGCGATCCTGCTCAATGATCCCGAAACCCGCGCGGGCCTCGTTGCGCGCGGCGTCACGGTGCCGGACGACACGCTGTTCGTCGCCGGGCTGCACGACACCACCACCGACGAAATCACCATCTACGACGACAGCCTGCTGGCTGCGCGCAGCGGCGACATCGTGAAAGTACGCAAATGGCTGGCGCAGGCCGCCCGCATCGCCCGCGAAGAACGCGCGGTGCGGCTGCCCGGCGCGCGCGCTGGCACCATCGCCCAGCGCGCGACCAACTGGGCCGAGATCCGCCCCGAATGGGGTCTGGCCGGATGCGCCGCCTTCATCGCCGCCCCGCGCGAGGCCACCGCGGGCCGCGATCTGGGCGGGCGCGCCTTCCTACATTCCTACGACTGGCGCGCTGACGAGGGCTTCGGCACCCTCGAACTGATCATCACCGCGCCGGTGGTGGTGGCGAGCTGGATCAGCCTGCAATATTTCGGCTCATCGGTTGCGCCGGAAATGTTCGGCGGCGGCAACAAGCTGATCCACAACGTGGTCGGCGGGATCGGGGTGATCGAGGGCAATGGCGGCCGCCTGCGCGCAGGGCTCCCCTGGCAGGCGGTGCATGACGGCGCGGTGCTGGCGCATGAGCCGCTGCGCCTCTCGGTGATGATCGAGGCCCCGCGCGAGGAGATCCTGAAGGTGCTCGAACGCCATCCTTCGGTTCGCGCGCTGTTCGACAATGGTTGGCTGCACCTGTTCAGCTTGCGCGAGGGCAAACTCGAAGCACGCTACCGCCCCGGCCTCCAATGGGCTGATACCACGCCGGAATCGCTGGCCGCCTGAAGAGCCGCACCCGCCGCCGCCCGCCATGGGATCTCGTGCTGCTGAACCCGATACGGGCAGCGGGACGGGAGGGCCGCGGCGGGCCATCTTTTGGCAGGCGCGTGCCGGCCTCATGCCCGACTTATGAAGCCATTGGCGGGGGCTTGCCCCTGCCCCAGCAGCCATCAGAACAATGTTTCACATGGAACAAATGGGGAAAGTGGTGGCAGGGCTAGAATCGAACCATCGAAATAACGATTTGATATCAATTCCCTTATCGGGTTCGGCAAAAAACCGCCCCCACACCCTCCCCCACATTCTCGTAAATCTAACCGCCGTTCGATACTTCGTTTGGGGGTCGGAAGCTTGAAAAACAAGCGGTCTGCCGAACGTCCAGGTGATGCATTTCCCGCGCTAGCAGGCTGATGGCGATTACGCATCAACCCGATAGCCCTGATGGACAGAGCAGCCCCCGCCCTTAGCTCTGGATGCCTAGCACGGTATCAGTGTCCGGCCAACGCTCGTCGGCTATCGACCCAGACCCGGTCGTTCCCCAGGATCAACGGCACTGTCTACTTTCGCCGAAAGCGGTCAGGCCGCTTTTGCGATCGCGCGCGGGTCCGGCTCATGACCGAGAATGGTGGTTTTCGGAGCGGCGACTCTTGGGAAACGAGCCCGCAACGCGGTTTGTCATAAATGTCATATTAGTGACGCTAATTGGACATAATGGCCCAACGCAATCGGCCCACCGCGGGCCGGTAAATTGCGAAGGCAAGATTTGATGCCGAGAATGTCCTGCGAAACCCCCAGTATCCTGATTGCTGCGGCTCTATTGATGTGCGCGAGTGCTCCGGCGCTGTCTCAGGATGCCCAGGCACCCTCTTCGAACGAAGCGGATCAGGCCCGAACGATTACCGACTTGCAGCGCCAGATCGACGAGTTGAAGGCGATCGTGGGCGCGCTTCAGGCGGCGCAAGGCTTGGCCGCACCTGCCGCGGAACCGGCAAACGTCGCTTCTGCGCCGATGGTGCAAAGTACCGCGCCTGTTCTGCCTACCTCCACCACCCAGCTTGCTCAGGAACTCGCGCCCCAGCTTACCGCCGTGCCGCCCCCGCCGCGCGAAGCGTGGTACGACAAGCTGCGCCTGCGCGGCTACACCCAAATGCGCTTCAACCAGATCGTTTCCGGCGATGCCGAAGCACCTGTCGGGATCTCGCGCCTGCGCTCGGTCCACGACAGCGCGATCAATGCGGACAACAATTTCAGCTTCCGCCGAATGCGGCTGGTGTTGCAGGGCGACCTCAACGATCACGTCTCGCTGTATTTCCAGCCCGATTTTGCCGCCGCGGTCTCGAACCAGTCAGTCGGCGAGCGGCGCGAGGGCACGGTGTCGCTACGTGACATGTATGCCGATGTCTTTCCCACCGGCGACAAGTCCTTCCGTATCCGGCTGGGGCAGTCGAAAGTGCCTTATGGCTGGGAGAACATGCAGTCCTCTTCCAACCGCCTGGCGCTCGACCGGACCGATGGGATCAACACCGCGGCTGCGGGCGAACGCGATCTGGGGATCGTTGCCTATTTCACCCCGCCCCGCGTCCAGGCGATCTGGGACCGCCTGTCAGACGACGGGCAAAAGCTCTTCGGCAATTATGGTGCATTCGGGCTGGGCGTGTTCAACGGGCAAGGCCTCAACCGTACCGAAGTCGATAATGATGTGATGACTGTCGCGCTGGCGACATGGCCGTTCGAACTGGATGAGCTGGGCCTTGATGGCCAGGTGTTCGAAATTGGCGGTGCAATCATGCGCAACACCATCCGCCCGGAAGTGCGCACAGGCGGCGTCAGTTCGGTCGGGTTCAAGGACAATCGCGTGGCGGTCCACGCCGTCCTCTACCCCCAGCCCTTCGGTGTTCAGGCGGAATGGAACTGGGGCACCGGCCCGGAATTCGTACCCGCGACTGGCCAGATCGAGGAACGTCCGATCGACGGCGGCTATGTGCAGTTGATGGGCAAGATCGACCGATCACCAATCGGGCCGTTTTATCCCTTCGCCCGCTGGCAGTATTACCGAGGCGGATTCAAAGCCGCAATCAACGCGCCGCGACTGGAAACCGAGGAGCTTGAACTCGGCTTCGAGTTCCAGCTCGATCCAGCACTGGAGCTGACCGCGACCTATGGCTGGGCATCTCGGAAGGAGGCCGACGAGCGGCGGTTGGGACAGGCAGAAGGCCAGATCCTGCGCATTCAGGCACAATGGAACTACTGACCCGGTGCACCTTCGGGCCATTCCGGCCCGCTCTCCGCGCCCCGGCGGGTCGGAGTGGCCCTAACGTGGTCTATTGACCGGTCACCATGTAGGAGACATCCCCGGCGATGTTGGTGGCGTAATCGCCGACCCGTTCCAACTGTTTGCCCATCAGGATCAGCTGGATGCCGTCGCCGCTGCGCAATTGGCCCTGATCCATCGCCGAGCGGCAGGCGCGGATCAGGTCATCGTTCATCGCGTTGAGTTCGGCATCGGACGCAATAACCTCGCGCGCAAGTTCGTGCGACGCAGCATTAAAGCTCACGATCGCTTTGGCCACCATCGCCCCGGCATATTGCTCCATTGCACGGACCAGCGGAAAACGCGGCCCCAATTGAACAAGGTCGAGCGTATCGAGCCTGCGGGCAATGCGCTTGGCCTGATCCCCCGTCCGCTCAAGCATTTTGCCAATGCGGATCGCGACGATCAGATAGCGTAAATCCTGTGCCATTGGCGCACGCGACATAATGATCAGCAGCGCCAACCGTTCGAGCGACCGCTCCAACTCGTCGATGACCTTGTCTTGTGCAACGACCTGCATGGCAGCGACCTTGTCCGCGTTCCGCAACGCATCTAGCCCACCTGAGAGCATCGCCTGCGCCTGATCGGCCATCTGATTGATGATCGACCTGACTTCGGCAAGCTGAAGATCATACGAGGAAACCGTATGCGGCCGGTCGATCACGGGATGGGTCATTTTCAAAATATGACAGTTTTGCGACAAAATGCAAGATTTGTGACAATATGAAGGTGTCTCGGTGAAAACAGGCGGGCGCAGCGATTGTAAACAAGGATGTCAGGCAGACGTAAGGCTGTGGTGTCGACTGGTCTGCGTGCGTCCCTCTCCTGAAGGCCGAGGTGAGCGAACGGTGGAAACTGGATGCAGGTAAGGTGCCTTGAGTGTCGCGCTGTGGGTCAAAGCGGCTACTGTTGAGCAAAATGGGTGTCCGCTTGCGGCGGCAAACGTTTCGCAAGCAGCCAGCCCAAAGCGGTCCGGTGGCGGTCGAAGTTCCTGCCCATTGGAGTGTTCATTGAATGTCGGGTTTTGGCGATGAACCAGCCGATAAAACCGCCGCGCGTGAACGGCAGGAATGTCCCAAAATCGGACGCGCAGCGTTGGGTCATCGTTTACGTCCGGCCCCTTGCGAAAAAGGGTCAATGCGGATATGTTCGACAAAATGTAATTTTGTTGGACGAAGCGCAATGGCAAAGCAAGGCAGCAGTGCAAAGGGTGCGGCGAAGAGCCGCGCCAAGGCACCAATCAGCGGCAGCTGGAAAAACCGGGTCGGGCGTGATGCGGGTACCGGGGAGTTTGTCGGCGCGCGCGGAACGATGGTAGAGGCGGTTATGGCTGCGGCCGAGCGCTCCGGCCTCCTCCATGAGAAGGGAGGACGGATCGGCGGTCGCGTCAGTCCGGCGCTTGTCCGCCAGGCGAAAGCGCAAACCGGCATCCAGACCGATACCGATCTCATAGAGTTCGCGCTCGCTAGCGTCGCGCTCGAAGACAGGTTCGCCGAGAGCTTTAAAGCCGTGCGCGGCACTGTCGATCCGGACCTGAAGCTCGGCTTCTGACGTGCCGGGGTTCGATATCGACGCCGCGCTCCGTTGGGCGCGCTTCGACCCATCCCGCACACTCGCGCGACGCAATGACTCCGAGCTTCCGTTCGCCAGCGCGGAAGAAGTCGCAGGCCAAGCGCTCCTGCTCGACACGTGCGTTTATATCGACCAGATGCAGGGCCGTACGCCCGATCTTGTCGAGCAGCTCGTCGATACGCGGCACGTCAATCACTCGACTGTCGCAATCCAGGAACTGATGCACACAGTCGGTGTGCTGCGTCCAGAGGACAGCAGAACGGCCAGCGTTGTCGAAGCGGTGCGGGCGCAGATTGCGGCGATGCCCGATCACCGCGTGTTTACGCCCGATGCCGACGTGCTCGGAAGGGCCGCGCTGCTCGCTGGCATGCTCTGCAGGCTGCAGGGCTATACTCAGGACGCAAAGCTCAAGGCGCTGCAAGACTGCACGCTCTTCCTGCAAGCCCAGAAGCTGGGATTCACGGTGTTGACGCGCAACATCGTCGAGTTCGATTTCCTGCTTCAGCTTGTTCCGACTGGGCGCGCACTTTTCTACCGCACGGCGGACAAGGTGTAAGACGATATCCTATGCAGAATTGAGACAGAAAGCCATTTGAGTACCTGGGACCTTCAACTGGCAAACAGGATCGGACTTCTGAAGGCACGGGTCGCGGTCGCCCGCAAGCTCGCGGTTATTATGTTGAATATGTGGAAGTCAGGATTGGCTTTTCGTCCCCATGAATCATCTTCTTGATATCTCCGTCGGGAGTAGGCAGGCTTGGACCTCGGTTTGATTTCTGGGGCGCGACCCCGCAGTAGATAATTGGGCCAAGTCTGCCGTCGATCTGTGAACTCCGAGTGCTCTGTATCATCAAAGCACTGATGTGTTTGCGTCATCATCCGACCTGTTAAACACTAGCTCGGCAGCGTCTTTGTCGAGAAGGCCAGTTTACGAGCCAGATCCTCAATCCTATGGCGCCAAGACAGCTTCTCAAGCCATGACTTCCGGATGGACGAGGCTCCGTACAGAGCTCCGGCTAGCTGACCTGTGATGGCCGAAGTTGTGTCGGCGTCGTCCCCCAGGTTTGCTGCCAGAAGCACGGCGTCGTCAAAATTGTCCGTGCTTGCAACGCACCAGAGAGCTGCCTCAAGGCTATGCGCCACAAAACCGCTGCTGGAAATTTGGTGGCGCTGCTTGCCGCGCCAGCTGCCAGCAATGATTGGCGCAATCACAGGCCCATACTCGCCATGAGCCTCGGTCAATGCCGCCTCGAAATCAGCACCGAGAATGGCGGCGCGCAGGATCAATGAGTAAGCATCGCAGGCTTCCAGACAGGCTGGTGCCGCGTGGGTGGTTGCGCTTTGCCGGCGGGCGACACGAGCCATAATCGAGGGGTCCTCGTGGATTCCCCAGATTGCGACGGGTGCTAGCCTCATGAGCGAACCATTCCCCGCCGAATAAGGGTCAGCTGAGCCCGAAATGGGATCGCCGGTCGCTTCAAACCGGCCAAGCGCTTGGCTGGTCGTGATACCGATGTCGAAACAATCACCAGTCGGGCTGTAAGCCCCATTCCTCCACCAATCGACGAAGCGCCTTTGCGCCTCTATTGGCTCGAAGACAGAACCCTGGGCTGCACTCGCAAGTATTGCGTCCGCGAGCGCCAAGGCCATCGATGTATCGTCGGTCCACGTGCCCGGCTCCAAACCGAACGGCCCTCCCCCAACCATGTCGGTGATATGGTCGTAGGAATCGCGCAGCCTGAACTCGAGGGTCGTCCCCACGGCATCGCCGACTGCCAATCCGAGCAAGCATCCACGAGCGCGGTCGTAGATATTCCAGATCGAATGCAGGTGATCTTCTTGAGACACAGTCTCGATCGCGCCGCGACGGACTTCGCGCACGCGGGCAATTGCATCTTTCGGCTCGGCTTCTCCCAGCTCAATGAGGAGCCTCGGCCAGCGTCACCAGCTTCGCGCTCCCCAGCCCTATGTCCTGACGTTTCCCGTCGCGCTGGACTCGCACCATCCACGAAGCCCCGCCAGACTTCTTCACTTTCAGGAAGAGTCCGTCGCCGTCCTGATAGGTTCCCGGATTCGCGAGCGCGGCCTTGACCGCCACTGCCGTAAGACTGCCCATTTTCGTCCCCACACTTTCAGAGGCCACCAACCAAAACCAAAATGTGGGGACGGCCCCTTCTGTCCCCACACCGTCCCCACACTAGGCTCCGGCTGCAGGCAAACGGGAGCGGTCATTTGCGGACTGATAAGGGGAGATTACCCTAGGAAAACGGGGATTTCTATGGGGTTTGGTGGAAGCCTCCGGAAAAGGAATTGGTGGACAGGGCTGGATTCGAACCAGCGTACGCTTGCACGGGCAGATTTACAGTCTGCTGCCTTTAACCACTCGGCCACCTGTCCACACAGTCCCCGGTCTCAAAGGGGGGCGTTCCTGAGCATTATCTGCCCTGAAAATGGGCGATTCCACAAGGGGAACGCCGCCGAGAGGCGCCCCTTTGGCGAAGCACTGCTTGCCTGTCAATGGCCCTGCTGGCAGGGGGCGCGCTTGATGTCGCCAAGAAGGAACCAGAATGGCCAAGGATGAACGCAAGCGCGCCCTGAGGGGACGCGCGGGGCGGATGAAGGGCGGGCGCGGGTCGGGCAAGGCCGGCACCGGGCAGGTGCGCCTGTGGGGCCGTCACCCGGTCGAAGCGGCGCTCAAGAACCCCGAGCGCCAGCATCGCAAGCTGTGGGCGACTCGCGAAGGCATCGCCAGCCTCGATGGCGAACTGCCCGAGGGCTTCCCGGTCGAATATGCCGATGTCGCCGATCTGGCGCGCCTGGTCGCCAAGGATGCGCCGCATCAGGGCCTGGTGCTCGAATGCGCGCCCCTGGAGGACATGTTCCTCGACGAGGTCGCGCTGGGCGAGCCTGACCGGCCGATCGTGGTGCTCGATCAGGTGACCGATCCGCACAATGTCGGTGCGATCCTGCGTTCGGCCGCCGCGTTCAACGCGGCCGCGATTGTCACGCAGGATCGCCACGCGCCGCTCGAAGGCGGCACACTCGCCAAGTCTGCCTCGGGCGCATTGGAAACCGTGCCCTGGGTGCGGGTGGTGAACCTTGCCCGCGCATTGGAGGAACTGGCCGAGGCCGGATATTGGCGCATCGGCCTTGCTGGCGAGGCCGAGGCGACGCTCGCCGCTTCGATGCCCTCCGGCCCGGTCGCGATCGTGCTCGGCGCAGAAGGCGAAGGCATGCGCCAGAACATCGCTGCGCATTGCGACGCGCTCGCCAAGCTGCCGATCTCCTCGGCGATCGAGAGCCTCAATGTCTCGAACGCGGCGGCGATTGCGCTTTATGCGGTGGCAACCCGCAGCTAGAACGGGCCAACACCAACGGCTAGGAGGGGACGCCGTCATGCTCCATTTCACCACCATCCGCCTGCGCGCTTTCGCCGTGCTGGCGGGCTTCGCACTGGCGCTGTCGGGCTGCTTTATGTCGCCAGGCAAGTTCACATCGGAACTGGCGCTGACTGGGCCCGACAGCTTCACCTTCAGCTATGATGGCGAGATCTTCTTTCTCGGCCTCTCCAGCCTTGCACTGATGGGCGCGGCGAACCAGGAGGCCTTCACGCCGTCCGAATGCTTTAACGAAGAAACCTACGAGCCGCGCGAATGCTCGCAGGCGGAGCTCGATACCCAGCGTGCCGAATGGGGCGCGGGCGCGGCCGAGCGGGCGGCCAAGGCGAAGAAAGACGCCGAGATGATGAAGACGATGATGGGCGGCATCGATCCCACCGATCCCAAGGCGACCGAGGAAATGGTACGCCTGCTCGAACGCCAGAAGGGCTGGAACCGGGTGGTGCACAAGGGCGACGGACTGTTCGAGGTGAGCTATGCCGTCACCGGCACGCTCGGCCATGATTTCATGTTCCCGACGATCGAGGGCTGGCCGGCGACCAATCCCTTCGTCCAGATGATCCTGCGCGATGGCGGGCAGGCGCGCATCAACGCGCCGGCCTTCGTGTTCCAGAACGGCGATAATCCGATGGGTGCGATGATGGGCGGGATGGGCTCGCTTGCCGGACTTGCGGCAATGGGCGCTGCCGAGCAGGGCGAAGCCGGCGCGAATGGCGAGGCACCGCCGCCGATCCCGGGCCTGCCGGTGCTCGAAGGCACCTTCACCATCCGCACCGCGCCAGGCATGCGGATCCTCGCCAACAACACCGACGAGGGCGCGGAACCCGCAACCGCTGGCGGCGAAGTGCTGCGCTGGAGCATCTCGCCGCGCACCACGCAGGCTCCCACCGCGCTGATCGCGGCGGGCGGCTGAGGCTTTCGCCGCCACGCTGCCGATAGGCAAACAAGAAACCCCGCCAGCCCAAGCGGCCGGCGGGGTTTCTTGCAAGCGGCCCCGCAATCAGCGGCGCGCGCAAAAGGTGATCAGTTGACCGAGTCCTTCAGGCCCTTGCCAGCCTTGAACTTGGGCTGGTTGGAGGCCTTGATCTTCATTTCCTCGCCCGTGCGGGGATTGCGGCCGATCGAGGCCTTGCGCTTGGCGACCGAAAAGGTCCCAAAACCCACCAGACGCACTTCGTCGCCGCTCGAAAGCGCCTTGGTAATTGTGTCAAACACGCTTTCAACGGCATTGGCGGAGTCGCTCTTGGAAAGGCCACTCGCAGCAGCAACTTCGCTGATAAGGTCGTTCTTGTTCATGCGGGAACCCCCCTCGGCTCGAGACTTATTTTGTTTCGGTGAGTCGCCTCACGAAAAGCCCTGTTTTGAGACTGTTTCAGCAAGGCTGTCAAAGGCAAATCGCCCCCGACACAAGACGCTCGCAAAGCCATAGCCGGGAGCGGCGAACAGCGGTCCGCCGGCCATGCAATCCGGGCTCCTGTATCAGGGAGGAATGCGACCCTGCCGCGAATCGCAGCAAGCTCGCGGAACCTAGCGCCTCAATGCGCGGTTGGCACCTCTGAAGCAGCCGGATTCGCGCCCCCAGGCGCCGCACCGGGCTGGCTCGCCAGATCATCCGCCTCGGTCCACTCTATCGCCACCAGCGGCTGGGTCAGCGCGCGGGCCAGCACTTCGTCGACGTGGGAGACAGGAATGATCTCCAGCCCCGCCTTGGCGTTGGCGGGAATCTCGGCCAGATCCTTGACGTTCTCTTCGGGGATGAGGACGATCTTGATCCCGCCGCGCAGGGCCGCAAGCAGCTTTTCCTTGAGCCCGCCGATGGGCAGGACACGGCCGCGCAGCGTCACCTCACCGGTCATCGCCACATCGGGGCGCACCGGAATGCCAGTCAGGGTCGAGACGATCGAGGTGACCATCCCGATGCCCGCGCTCGGCCCGTCCTTGGGCACCGCGCCTTCGGGCAGGTGGATGTGGACGTTCTTGCGATTGAACAGGCTCGGCTTGATGCCATAGGCCGGCGCGCGCGCCTTGACGAAGCTGAAGGCGGCCGCGACGCTTTCGTTCATCACCTGGCCGAGCTTGCCGGTCGTCTTGACCTCGCCCTTGCCTGGAGTGGTGACGCTTTCGATGGTCAGCAATTCGCCGCCGACCGAGGTCCAGGCGAGCCCGGTCACCGCGCCGACTTGCGCCTCTTCTTCTGAAACGCCATGCTTGAACTTGCGCACACCGGAGAAGTCGCCAAGGTTTTCGGGCGTGATGGTGATGCTGTCCGCCTGCTTTTCGAGGATCTTGCGCAAGGACTTGCGGCACAACTTGGCGATCTCGCGCTCGAGGGTGCGCACCCCTGCCTCGCGGGTGTAGTAGCGGATGAGATCACGCAGGGCCTCTTCGGTGAGGGTGAACTCGCCCTTCTTCAGCCCGTGCGCCTTGACCTGCTTTTCAACCAGGTGGCGCTGCGCGATTTCGACCTTTTCCTCCTCAGTATAGCCTTCCAGCCGGATGATCTCCATCCGGTCGAGCAGCGGCTGCGGCAGGTTCAAACTGTTCGCGGTGCACACGAACATGATGTCGGACAGGTCAAGATCGAGTTCGAGATAGTGATCCTGGAACTTGGCGTTCTGTTCGGGATCGAGCACTTCGAGCAGTGCCGAGGCCGGATCGCCGCGGAAATCCTGGCCCAGCTTGTCGATTTCGTCGAGCAGGAACAGCGGATTGCTGGTCCCGGCCTTGCGCAGATTGGCGACGATCTTGCCCGGCATCGAGCCGATATAGGTGCGCCGGTGGCCGCGGATCTCAGCCTCGTCTCGCACGCCGCCCAGTGACTGGCGCACGAATTCGCGGCCCGTTGCCTTGGCGATCGACTTGCCGAGACTGGTCTTGCCCACGCCCGGCGGGCCGACGAGGCACAGGATCGGACCTTTAAGCTTGTTGGTGCGCGCCTGTACCGCGAGATATTCGACGATCCGGTCTTTGACCTTTTCCAGCGCATAGTGATCGGCATCGAGCACGGCCTGTGCGCGCGCGATGTCCTTCTTCAGCTTCGACTTCTTGCCCCACGGCAGACCAAGCAGCACATCGAGATAGTTGCGGATCACCGTCGCCTCGGCGCTCATCGGCTGCATCGCGCGCAGCTTCTTCAATTCAGCCAAGGCTTTGGCCTTGGCTTCTTTGGAAAGCTTCGTCGTCTCGATCTTCTCGGCGAGTTCGGCGATCTCGTTGCCTTCGCCCTCGTCGCCGCCGCCGAGCTCGCTCTGGATCGCCTTCAATTGTTCGTTGAGGTAATATTCGCGCTGGGTCTTTTCCATCTGGCGCTTCACGCGCCCGCGGATGCGGCGTTCGACCTGCAGCACCGACAACTCGCCTTCCATGAAGGCCATGACGAGTTCGAGCCGCTTCAGGGGGTTGGTTTCGGTCAGCAGGCCCTGCTTGTCCGACACCTTGGCGCTGATCGCGGCAGCAATGGTATCGGCCAGCTGGCCGGCATCGTCGACCTCGCTGAGATCAACCCCGGCATCCTCGCCCATCTTCTTGTTGAGCTTCACATATTCGCCGAACTGCTCGGTCACCTGCCGCATCAGCGCGGTGACTTCGCTGCCCGCGACCGTCTCGGCCTCGACCGGTTCGACTTCGGCGAGCAGATAGGCTCCGACATCTTCGAGCGCCGAGAGCCGCGCGCGGGTCCGGCCTTCGACCAGCACGCGCACCGTGCCATCGGGCAGCTTAAGGAGCTGCAGCACCTGCGCGATCACGCCGACATCATAGAGGTCATTGCTTTCCGGATCATCACAGCCCGGATCGAGCTGGGCGATCAGGACGATGTCCTTGGACGCCTCCATCGCTGCTTCGAGCGCCGCCACCGACTTGTCGCGCCCGACAAACAGGGGGACGACCATGCCGGGGAACACCACGATGTCGCGCAAGGGGAGGAGAGGGAAAGTCTGGTTCATAGTTTGGTATCCGCGGCGGCCCCAGGTCCGTCAGTGAACGGGACGCCTTTGACGGGAATATGGGTAGGCTCTCCATGCCCCGCAATGGGCCTAGGGGGAGAAGCTGTGGAACATGCGCAAGGCCTTAACCAATTTCCCCTATCGAGCTGCTTCCAGCGACAAGAGGGCGCGATGAAGACGATTCCATGGTTGGTTGGCGGGTTCGCGCTGCTCGGCCTGTCCGGCATAATCGAGGCTGTGGGCTATGCCGGCGCGACCGCCTCAGACCGCATCCCGATCTACCTCTTGGCGCTGGCCGTGCTGCTGGGCGCGCCATATTGCTTCTACAAGGCGATCCGCAGCGCTTTTTCCGGAATGGGCCGCGGCAAGCCCGCGCCGTCAGCACCCGAGCGGCCGCGCGCCGCACACCGCATCGTCGACCCGCCCGAGACGGACGACACCGGCGAATTCGATCCTGACGCCGCCTTTGCCCGCTACATGGAAAAGCGCACGGGGCAGCCAGCGGATACGCAGCCAGCCGAGCCCGCCTCGCCCAACTCCCAACCCCCGCGCCCGCGCTTCGGCCGCAAGGTGATCTAGGCGGTCAGGCTCACACCAATCCGGGCAAGTAAGACCCGGCGGTGTGTCTGCTGCGAGCCGCCGAGGACCGTCGTTCTTGGGGCAAATATCGCGCTCGCGCTCGGCTCTCACCCCAATCCGGGCAGATTGAAACCCGGCGGCAGGCCCATCGAGGACTGCATTTCCTTCATCTGCTCGTTCGAGATGCGGTCAGCCCGGTCGCGCGCGTCGTTGAAGGCGGCGGTGACCAGATCTTCGAGAATGCCCTTGTCGTCCGGGTTCATCAGGCTGTCGTCTATCGCAACGCCGAGAATGCGGCCCTTGGCGCTGGCGCGGACCTTCACCAGCCCGCCGCCCGCCATGCCCTCGACCTCGATCGAATCGAGCTTCACCTGCATCTCGTTCATCTGCTTCTGGATGGTCTCGGCAGCCTGCTGGGCTGCCGCCATCATTTCTTCCATCGACTTCATGGGGGACTCCTCAATTCCAGGGGGGACGGGCTGCGCGGGCAACATTGCCCTCGGTCCCGAGCAGTTCGGCCTCGGGAAAGGCCGTGAACGCCGCTTGCACGAGCGGATCGGCGCGGACGCGCTGGTCCTCGGCGGCGGACTCGGATGCTGCGGCTTCGCGCAAGCTGAGCTGTGCGGTTCCGCTGCCGCGTTCGACCTGCCAGCGCTTGCCGGTCAGCTTGAACAGCGCCTCGCGGATATCGGGCGCGGGATCATCGGGGAAATTGTCAGCCGGTGCGTAGACAAGCCGCTCAGGGCCGAGTTCGATCACCCGCACCCGGTCGCGCATCATCTGGGCGACGCGCAGCTGGCCCGCGGCATCGACCTGATCGACCAGCGCGGCCCAATCCTGCGCGGGCGAGGCGGCGGCGAGCGCAGCACGCGCGCTCGCATCGCCCGATGGAGCCGCAACGGGCGCTGCGGCAAATCCGCTCGCTGCCAGCTCCTCGATCCGTTTCACCAGCTTGCCCGGATCGGGCATCTGCGCGGCGTGCAGGATGCGCAGCAGCGCCATCTGGAGCGACACCAGTGGATCGGGCGCGGTGCGCACCTCGTCATGGCCCTTCAGCAGCAATTGCCACAGCCGGTGCAATTCTGCCGCCCCCAGCCGCGCGGCAAAATAGCCAAGCGCGGCGCGTTCTTCCTCGGCGGGTGCATCGGGCTCGCTTCCCGAGACCTGCGTGAGCGTGACGCGGTGGGTGAGATCCATCAGTGCGCGCACCAGCGCGAGCGGCTCGACCCCGAGCGCATATTGCTCGTCCACCGCCTCCAGCAGCGCCTTGGCATCGCCTTCGAGCAGGTGACCCAGCACGCGGCGCTGGGCGCTCTTGTCGGCGAGCCCGAGCATATCGCGCACCCGCGCTGCCGTGACTTTGCCCTCGCCGTCGAGATCGGCATGGGCGATCGCCTGATCGAGGATCGACAGCCCGTCGCGTACCGATCCTTCAGCGGCTGCGGCGATGATGCTCAGTCCCTCGCTCTCGGCCTCGACGCCTTCGAGGCGGCAGACCTTGGCGAAATGTTCGGCCAGCATTCCGGCGGGGATACGGCGAAGGTCGAAGCGCTGGGTGCGGCTCAGCACCGTCACCGGCAGCTTGTCGACCTCGGTGGTAGCGAACAGGAACTTCACATGCGGCGGCGGCTCCTCAAGTGTCTTGAGCAAGGCGTTGAAAGCATTGCGCGACAGCATGTGGACTTCGTCGATGATATAGATCTTGTAGCGCGCCGAGACCGCGGCATAGCGCACCTGCTCGATGATCTCGCGCACGTCATCGACGCCGGTGTTCGAGGCCGCGTCCATCTCGATCACGTCGATATGGCGGCCCTCGGCAATCGCGGTGCAGGGTTCGCATTGCCCGCAAGGGTCGATCGTCGGCCCGCCCTGCCCGTCTGGCCCGATGCAGTTCAGCGCCTTGGCGATCAGCCGCGCGGTCGAGGTTTTGCCGACCCCGCGCACGCCGGTCATGAGGAAGGCATGCGCCAGCCGGTCACGCGCGATGGCATTGGCGAGCGTACGCACCATCGCTTCCTGTCCGATCAGTTCGGAAAAGGTTTGGGGGCGATATTTGCGCGCGAGCACGCGGTAGGGCTGGTTGCTGGCGACCGGCGCGGGAGCAGGCTTCGGCGCGGGTTCCGGGGTTTCAGCAGGCGGGGGCGGAGAAGGATGGCCGAACAGCGCGTTCTGTCCGGCGGCCTCCAGCTCGGCCGCCGTCGGGCCGCTATCCTCATCGTCGGGCAGATCGGGATCGGAATCGTTCATCACCGCCCATCTTAGGCAAGGCCGGAAGGAATGTCGAAGCCCTCGCTTGCAAACTTCGAAATCCCTGACGCTTGACATTCCAGTTGCAATTTGAAATTAAATTCGACTGAGCCGAGGGGGAGCCGATGGCAGTAGTTCCAGGCCGAATGACCGACGCACATACCGGTTCGCTGGTGGTCTTCCTGATCGGGATGCGCGTCAACCACTTCCACAAGATCGGCAAATGGCTGCCGGTGTTCCGGGCGATGGGACCGATGCTGCGCGAGCTCCATAGCAATCCTGACAGCGGCTTTCTGGGCACGGAATATGCGCTGTGCAGCCCGCGCCAGATCCTGCTGCTGCAATACTGGCGGGATTTCGACAGTCTCGAAGCCTATGCCCGGACCCGCGATGCGCAGCACTGGCCCGCCTGGACCGCGTTCAACCGCAGCATTGGCGATGACGGCACGGTGGGCATCTATCACGAGACCTATGCGGTCGCGGCCGGAGCGCACGAAACGGTCTATGGCAACATGCCGCCCTT
>Ga0315899_10002780_pt1 | contig 19212 bp, 16 predicted proteins | sample LakEriMetagenome_2_FD_203518 | JGI IMG/M metagenome (GOLD analysis project Ga0315899, IMG submission 203518) | Freshwater fungal communities from buoy surface, Lake Erie, Ohio, United States - Buoy 4 MA112 | ecosystem: Environmental > Aquatic > Freshwater > Lake | place: USA: Lake Erie, Ohio... | reverse complement strand
TAGTGATGTTGCGGAAAGTAGTTTTATTCGCCAAAATTCACAAGCATTACCAATAGTATCAGGCCCTCGTGATATTACACGTATGAGAAAATACTTGTTGAGTGGTGAAGGAATTAGCTTTCTCGCATTACAACAACGATTACAGGCGGGTAATACGTTTGGTCAAACTCGTGCATACAATCCATTATCTGTTCCCCTTGCAGTTAGTAACTATGCAAATGCAAATTTAAATAATCCATTGGCACGTGTATCACGTATTGTACCAAATGACGCCACAATTAACTCAGATTTGTGGGGAAGAATACAAAAGGAAACAGTAATCAGTACCCAAGACAGATTACGTTTAAAGTTCGTTGGTGGTGCACAACGTACATTACAATCACGATTGATTAACGCAGCAGGTGGTGTAGTTAATAACGCGTTACGTGGTATTGCAAATAGAACAAATATTCCTGTACCTGGAATTATTCGCAGAGGAACCAGTTGGTTGAATAGTAGATTGGGAACGAATTTTTCAATCGGTAATACAGTCAACTTGGGTCAAATAGGTAGAGGTATACAAACCGTTGCTGCAACGGGTAATGCAATACTACGAGGATTGAATGCGTCAAATTCAACATTGACCAAAGACCAAACTGCATACGATTCATTATACGCAGCTGATTTGTGGCCAATAATGAAAGAAAATGATGGTGTTATACGTAGCCATCAAGGTGAGAAATCTGCCTATTTAGAACGTGCAACGTTGGCAATTGCTAAGGTAAAGGATTTAAACAATACAAATAAAGCAACAGTTGCATATGGTGTAGATCCACGAAATGATTATCGTAGTTCCGCAGATTATACCGATTCTGTTCGTAGTGCAACAACACCAAAAACATTTAATGGTATAACTACCGCAACCTATATTAAAGATAACTTTAATTTACAAAATAATAGAGCGGTAGTAGATGCAACATTTTTGGATGGACAAAACGAAAACGCAGACTATATTAAATTCAAAATAGCTGTTCCTGGCGTATTTGATAATGGTATTAATTTTCGTGCATTTATTGAAGATATCAATCACAATGCAAAGGGTCAATACGACGAAGTTCGATACGTTGGACGACCAGAACGATTCATCACATACAAAGGTATGAACAGAACCTTAACGTTCAGTATGTACCTTATTGCATTTAGTGAAGCAGAATTGGAAACTATTTGGACTCGTGCAAATATGTTAAACAAATTAGTTTACCCAATAGATAATGCGGGTGGTTTTATGGTTCCACCACTTGCAAGGATTACAATAGGAAATGTAATAGTTAATCAACCTGGGTATGTAGAAAATATTGACATGCGTTTTCAAGAAATTCCATGGGATATAGATAAAGAACTCCCACAAGCAATTAAGTTGAATATGACATACAATATTATTGAAAAGGAATACATAAAACAATTGGATACAAGTCCAATACTCACTACACAATTGTTCGGTGATGATGTAATCGCAAACACAGGAATATCAGACAGTAGAATTGCTGCACAAGAATTCTTGAACAAACAAAAAGCATACGTACAATCACAAATTCCAGGACTAAACGCATTAGCACGACAACTTGCACCACGACCATCGGGTGTAAACACCGTATCAAAGAATACTATATCACTACCTCGTTTAGAACGTGCAGACAATCCCACACCAGCATCATATGCTGATTTGATTGGTAGAACAACAGCAGTTTTAAATAATGAAGGCACTGTTCCTCTTGATGAAAGTGGAAATCCAATAATTAACCCATAATATAATATGTTATCACGATATACTACTAACTTAGAAATTGAAAAAACTGATAAGGGGGTACAGTATTATACCACTATACTACCGTCCCCAATTACTCCCGATGCGTTTCAATTTAAAGTTGTAACGCAAGATGGTGATCGTTTTGATTCGTTGGCAACACGATATTATAAAGACGCATCTAAGTGGTGGATTATTGCCAAAGCCAACGGATATGTCAATGGAACTGTTTTCATTCCTGGCGGTATTGAACTTATTATTCCATCAGCAGGGTTACTATAATTTATGTCAATAAACCCAGTAGAAACACTAAATGTTTTTCGAGAAGATTTACAAACGGAATTAAATAAACGTTCTCGTTCAAAAGAACTAGTACGTACACGTGCTCCGTTTTTACGATTTACTACTGGTGCCGATATGTCTGATCTGGAAGCTAGATTGGGCACAAGATACTCAATTTACAAAGGATATCGTTTATTTACGTTGGGATTGCATGGGTGGGATAATTTAAATTATTCTACGTCCGACCTGTACGGTACAGCTGCAAATAATGGATTGGTTATCGGAACAACATATAATACCGGTGAACAGAAATTAGTGTACACACATGTACAACAAGATAGCTCGTATACGTTAGCAAACACAGGGGGTAGAGGAACCTTACCTACATTAGTAACAGAGGGGGGAAGAGAATCCAATAAGAATTTTCCACCACCTGGTATTACAAGTGCAAGAATAGAACGTACACGAAATGGTAATGTATTAAAATTTACACTTGAAGTAAGTTGTTATACCCAACAACAATTGGAATTGTTGGAGATATTATCATTTGTACCTGGAATGACAGCTATACTTGAATGGGGATCAGTATCTACAACACCAACTGGTACAAAATCACTAACGAAGATTTTGGATTTTAAGAACAATAGAGATTTACAAGTCATTCGTGATTTTAATAAAACACCAAGAACAAAGATAATAGAAGAATGGTGTAAGCCAAATAATTTCAACTATGATTTTTCCGTAGCACGAATCGCCAATGTAAAAACAACATTAGAAAATAATGTATACAAAGTAACAATTACTGCGTTCGGTCAAGCGGATAATATTATGTATGTGTCGGCATACGCAACAAATAATCCACTAACTTCTGGACAAACAGGTAATCAAGATAATACTTCCATAAATCAATATTTTAAATTGAATGGAAAGTTTTCTAAATTACTACACGAAATCGCAGCATTACCTCCAAGTGATGTAAAGGCATTGGCGGTGTTACAATTTAACGATCCAGATGATGTCAAAGCTATCAAGGATGCATTGCCTACATCACAGACACTCAACGTAACTAATGACCTTGGATTCGAAGATACATTTTTCATTCGATTTGATTTTTTCATTGATTATTTCATAAACGATGTAAATGACGGTTTACTCAAAATTGTAAATAGCGGAATTAAACCAACAGATAAACTACCGTTTTTAATCAATAAAGCGGCAGATACATATATTGGATTCCATAAAGATTTACGATCTACACAACCGGCTACAATGATTATCTATAATCTAGACAAGATTAATAAAAGTAATTCCAATAGTCGTGATTATACACTTAAAACCTCTGTATTGGGTAAGATTGAATCTGGATCAGCATCCAATAGATTTAATGATGTTAATGCTGCCGCAGGTACCCAAGTGGGTGGGGTAAATCAAGTATTTAGTAAATTAAATGTTTCGCAATTTCAATCAGTTGGAAGAGTTAGTGATGCTATCCCATTATCCAGTGGTGTATTCGTAAACAGTAAAGCAGTACAGAATGCGTTTTTAAATGCAAGAACGTGGATGGATGGATTCGAAACACTATTACGAAATATGAATTCCGCAACTGAAAACTACTGGGATTTAAAACTTTTCTTTGACGACGATGTTGCAGGGTTCCGTATATTGGATGATAATGTACGTAGACCACAAGCTGGAAATAGAACGCAACCAATATATACATTCAATAAAAAATTAAGTAGTTTGGATGAGGATACAATCGGACCAGATGTTCTTAATGTTGAAGTTAAAACCGATTATCCGAAAGCGGTGTTTTCACAATTAGCTATATCGGCATTAAATAATAACGTAAGTTCACCAGAACGACGAGAAACAGACTTTGTTCGGGCACGAGTAGTTGATGACATATTTTCACCAACAGTGGATGTACAACAAACCAGACAGACACAACCACAGGCACAGGCATCAGCCGCAGCAACGGGAGCCACGGTCAGTGCATTTATTGACGCAAATTTAAAACAAACACAATTTTCTGGATTAAGTAGTGTTGTACAAAATAGTTTGAACGAAGCTGGATTTGGAGCAACTAACATACCAGCACCAATTGAAAGTATTTTAAAACGATTGTTTGCAAACAAAAATTTGTTAACTACCGCCGAAGCTGCTGCAATTAATCAAGAATTAAATACTCTCAATCCAAAACTAACACCGCAGCAATTAACCGCATTGAAAAAAATATTTGCTGCACGCACGGTATCATTGATTAATAACTTCAAGAAAGATGAACTTGATAAATTCGTATCCGCGTATGATACACAAGCATCGGGAGGAAGTACGCAAAGTAGAGCAAGACCTGGATTTGCTGCAGATGCCACCAGTACGACGGGAATTAACAAGGCATTATTTACCGATGAGAGAAAGAAAAAAGTGGTAGACAAAATAACGCAGTCGCAAGCTAATTTAGTAAACATTGTAAATAGTAAGATACGATAATGCCAACAACATCACAACAAACATTTATCAATAATACAGCGTGGAGTGCAGCGTTCATAAGTTATGTTATGAAAACTGCCGGTGTTGATTTTCCTGCGAGAACTTCTCATACGGCGTACGCACAAGACTTACGACGAAATAGTAGAGGATTTCAAGTATTAAATCCTCTCAACTCCAAACTACAAGTTGGCGATATAGTAGTAGCAAACAGAAGTGAAAATAACGTATGGAACACCCAAACATATACACAGACAACTTCTTGGACTGGTGTTTCGCACGGTGATATCGTTGTATCTGTAAGTCCTACGAGTGCAAGAATTATTGGTGGAAATTTATCGGACACGGTTGGATTCAATAATAATTTAACATTGGTAAATGGTGGAATTACCTCAACGTCATTACAAGATAAACGAGCAATACCATTTGTTATTTTACGTCCACCACAAGATAAAGTTACAACTATCGTAGATACAGTAAATACAGAACGTTCGAAATGGAACGATGGCAGGTTGAAAGATAACAATGACGCTGCATTACCGTTACTTCAAAATTATTATACGACTGTTGGATTAAGTATACCATCATACACTGTTACATCGGGAACTTTTTTAAGTGTTAGTGATTATGAACGAACAACATACGTCACACCAATAAATGATGATGAAATATTAAAACTATTAACAGTTCCATCCGCTCCACGGTCAGCATATACAAATGCAGGTGGTGCAACTACACCTAGTACCATTACATTTTTACAAGACTTAAAAAATCGTATTGCGTTAAATCAAGTCATTATTAATGAACAACAACTGGCTGGTGAACTGGCATTACTGGATAACACAGATCAGGCACTTACGGAATATAGACAACAGACGCAAAATATTATAACCAACATTGGTAATTTCATTCCATCGGAACAATATTTCCTCGTGGCACAAAATTTATTTGAATTCTTTCCAGATAGAATGCGAGAAGAAATGGCATCGGAAACGGAAATGCCGAGTGGTAAGCTGGGTATTAATACTATAACTCCCGCAAATCCTCATGCATGGAGAGCACCTGGTAAACTAGCAACAACGGTAGAATTAACCATACCTGGTGTAGCAGGATTTAGTATCGGTCAGATATTTTGGGTAGATAGAATTTCTGAGCAATACAAAAAGATAGGCGCTTTCCAAGTATTCGGCCTTACAGAAACTATTACAATGGATAGAGGATGGACAACTAATATTTATGCTAGATTGAATATCATACCATTTAATATTATGGCACCGTATTTTAGAAATCAAACTTAACCGTAAATAATTTATGGATAGTATACCTACTGGATTATTTGACATACTAGGAAACACGGATGTAAAGAAAACCTTGCTTGCCAGTATACAAAATGTTATTCCTACACTTACACAAGAAGATATTGATAAACGTGTCAAACCACGATATTTTGCCAAGTATACTGCGCAACGTAATGGTTTGATATATGAATTGGATGGTGGGCAGTACGCAGCTATTGAAGATAATAACTTATTTAGAAAAACTACCATTGATTGGATAATACGTGGTAAATTGGAAGATACCATCTTGACTTTGCCAAGTGGGGACAATATATTAATCAAGGGAGTGATTAGCCAAAACAAAGAACTTTTATCGCTTGCAGAGGAAAAGTTACCTGGTATCACGAATCACTTACGAAACTATATGGAGTTTTGGTCGGGGGAGTAAATGGTCGTTCAATCGGTTACGGAGTTACAAAAACTACAAAACAGAATTGAAACTGAGGCATCAGTCGTGGTGCCTATTTTTGTCGATCAACACTCACATCCCGCAATAAATACCATCTCGTCACTTCACATTCTTATTGATAAAGATTACTACTGCGTTCCATTTAATCATCCCGACGCAATACCAATGTCCATTTCATTGGAACGTGCATTTAAAGTAATCACACTTTATAAAAGAGAAATTCTTCACACGTTCAACATCCCGCAGGAACGTGTGCATGATGTTGCAACAATACTACATCTATCCAGTAAAGTCATTCCCGAAATACGAGAATACTATACCCCGATTATCACCAGAATGTTGCAACAATTCCAGTTTAAGAATTTACATCTGAGTGTTCCACTTATGATGTGGGTCGAATATGGATACAAACTAACTCAGTTTCTAAAAGAATCTTTTTATAATAAAATTCCAGATGGGTATGATTTTGTTAATAATAAAGTTATACCAACATTAACTACTATTGAGAAATCTGGTATTTATGTTGATTCTGCTGTGTTGATGGAACATTATGGTGATGTGAAAAAGTATATAAACAATAATACTATATATTCTGAGTACAATCCCTATACATCAACAGGTCGTCCAAGTAACAAGTATGGTGGAATTAACTTCGCGGCAATCAATAAAAACGATGGTACTCGACGAGCATTTACCAGTAGATATGGTGATGATGGTTTACTTATCCAATTTGACTATGAGGCGTTTCATCTTCGATTGGTTGGGGCACAAATCAATTATAACCTGCCCACGAGTTCTGTACACACCTATCTCGCCCAACAATACTACGGCAAGCAGGAAGTGACGCCAGACGAGTACGAGCAGTCAAAGGCGCGTACATTCGCACTAATGTATGGTATGAACGAGGATTTTGGTGGAGTAGAGTTTTTCCATAATGTACGAAAATACTCTGAACAGTTATGGGATTTTTATAAGGTTATGGGGTTTATTAAAACAAACAGTGGAAAACGTATAATAGTAGATGAACCCTCACCCAACAAAGTATTTAATTATTCCGTACAATGGTTGGAAACAGAAGAAGCATTGTCCAAAGTATCTATGGTGTGTCAATTATTGGAAGGTAAATTGACCAAACCAATTCTATATACATACGATGCATTACTATTGGATTTACATAGGTCAGAAACCGCTATGCTTCCCCGTATCAAGAGTTTGTTGGAAGAAGGTGGATATCCAACAAGAATGTATAAAGGTAGAAATTATGATGAGTTGGAGATGATAAAAATATAAGGTTTCACCGTACATAATAATATTTATTAGGAGATTAACGCTGGAAAGCTTTACCCTAATGAGTTTATATTATGAAAGCAGAAACGCAATTACTCTGTACTTTTTGTGCAAAGAAAGACATAGAAGTAACAATCGAACAGATTAAGAAAGTTTATACTCTTGCATTTAATTCAGTATATGTGTTGGACAATGTGAATGATGAAAATCAAGTCATATTAACCTACAACATTGATATGTCGAAACCTGTTCGTGGTGCAGCACCGGAATCTACAATTTCAGTTCATAGAAAGAAACAAACAAATACCATTTACACAATTAATGCAATTAACAAGTTAATTGAAGAAAAGAATGGTGGTGTATTAGATAAATCATATAAGATTGATTGGTCTGAATTGCAGAACACTGTATTGGTGACTGCATATGGTCGTTTGAAAAAAGTAAATACTAAAATTTCTAATATAATTAATTTATAAAAATCACTACTTGACAAATAAGCAGTACCTCGTTATAATACTATGACGAGGAGTTTTAAACTCTCAACACTAAACACTAAAAGGAGTAAAAGTATGGCACTGGATTTTAATGCCCTAAAGGCAAAGCTGAACACATTCACTAAGCAGACTGACCGCAGTGAATCCATTTGGAAGCCCACCGAAGGTAAGACGACTATCCGTATCGTCCCGTGGGTGCAGAATCGTGAGAATCCCTTTATTGAGCTCTATTTCCATTATCTTGGTAATAAGACCTACATCTCACCTCTTTCGTTTGGGCGCCGTGACCCTATCGCGGAATTCGCAGACAAGCTAGTTGAAGATGCACGCCGTGAGGGTCGTGACGCCGAGAAGGCTGCGTATTCGCAGTCACGTGCTTTCCGTCCGAAGCTCCGTACGTATGTTCCTATCATCGTTCGTGGTGAAGAGAGCAAGGGTGTTCGTTTCTTCTCATTCGGTAAGACAGTCTATCAGGACCTTCTTTCGTACATCGCTGACCCTGACTACGGTGATATCACCGACCCGAAGGCTGGTCGTGACATTGTAGTAGAGTACATTCCGCAGGAAAAGTCGGACACGAACTTCGCTAAGACCTCAGTTAAGGTGAAGCCGAATCAGACTCCTGTTGTTGCTGATGTGGACCTTGCAAAGAAGCTTCTTTCTGAGCAGCCCGATATTTTCTCCCTGTACAAGGAACCTTCGTACGAGGAACTTCGTGTGGTTCTGGAAAAGTATCTCGATCCTGATAGCACAACACCAACCCCCGCACCTGCAAAGGGTAGTCCTGAGGTTAAGAGTGTGACGGCGGAAATTCTCGACGTTAAGACAGAGATTTCTGAATCGGCACAGGTCAAGAACGCGCTTGATGAATTTGATAAGCTATTCGACAATTAATCGGTAATCATTATGAGTACCGAAAAGAAAACTAAGAAACCAATGCCGTCAGCAAATCGTGACGAATTGGCACAAGTCATCGCAGACTCACTCAACAAGTTAAATAAGGATTCCGATCAGGTCGCTTATTTCCTTGATGGGCAAGAAGAAACACCAACCGACTTTACCGATTTTATTTCTACTGGTGCAACTATGTTGGACATTGCGGTGAGCAATCGTCCGTATGGAGGTATCGCAGTCGGTCGTATTACTGAACTTACTGGTCTTGAAGGTTCTGGTAAGTCATTGGTTGGTGCACAGCTTATCGCTAACACGCAGAAACGTGGTGGTGTGGCAGTACTTATTGATACCGAAACCGCAGTCAATCCTGACTTCTTCAAGGCGGTGGGTATCAATATGAATAAACTAGTATATGTTCATCTTTCTACCGTAGAAGATATCTTCGATGCGATTACAAACATTATTGAAAAAGTTAGAACTGGTAAGGAAAAGGATAAGCTTGTCACGATTATCGTTGACTCCGTTGCCGCTGCGTCTACCAAGAAAGAAATGGAAGCCGATTTTGGAAAAGACGGATATGCAACAGATAAAGCAATCATTATCTCCAAAGCGATGCGTAAGATTACAGGACTTCTTGGACGAGAGCGAATCGCACTAGTCTTTACCAATCAACTTCGTCAGAAGATGAACGCTCCTGCGTTCAGTGACCCGTGGACTACTTCGGGTGGTAAGGCTATCGCATTCCACGCATCTACTCGCATTCGTTTGTCATTGATTGGTAAAATCAACGATTCAAGTAAAAATGTGGTTGGTGTTAAGGTAAAGGCGGTAGTGGTAAAGAATCGTCTTGGTCCACCGCATCGTGTCGCGGAATTTGATATCTACTTCGACCGTGGTATTGATGACTATGGTAGCTGGTTGGATGTCTTGAAGGACAATGGTTTGGTCAAGCAATCGGGTGCATGGTATACTCTGGTTGATGACACTACTGGTGAAGAATTGAAATTCCAGTCTAAGGATTTCCCAAAGATTTTGGATGAAGATATGGATAGAAAGGAATCTATCTACCAGAAGATTTGTGACGCACTGATTATGAAATACAAGACGGAATACGATCCAGATGCGATGTCGTTAGATACTGGTGAAGAAGATAAGAAAGAACTCTTACTGGATTAATATATGTTAGAAGAATTCATATCTATTGCACTTGAAGCATTTACCAACGCATCGGGTGATGTAGATAAGTTTGAATTACAACTTCGACGGAAACTAATGTCATACAATAATGTAATGACGCCACAGGTTGCAATTTCGCAACCTGTGGTACCAGTTCCGTTTGAAGCAAACTTATCGGTTACTGCAAATGACCCCATTCTTCAAGAACTTGAAGGATTGGATATTAACGCAATGGATGATAATGAAATTATTGCACTTGCACAAAAATTGGGGTTTATGAACTCGACGGCAGAGAGTAATGATGAGTGATCTACAAAAGGTTTTTGCATCAATGAATTTCGAAAATAACAATCAGGAGGGAATGACCTACAACAGTCGTGTCCTCCTGATTGACGCTTTGAACACCTTCCTTAGAAGTTATGCAGCAATTCCAACATTGGATGACAATGGAAATCATATTGGTGGAATGTCTGGATTTCTAAAAAGTATTGGTTCGGTTATACGTGATTTTAAACCCACTCGTGTTGTTATTGTGTTTGATGGTAAGGGTGGTAGTCAACGACGAAGAAAAATTTATCCTGACTACAAGGCAAATCGTAAACCACCAACTCGGTTGAATCGTCAATATGATATGACAACCGAACAGCAAGAAACGGAAAATATGAAATATCAACTGGTAACGTTGGTAGAAATGTTGGAGTGTTTACCAGTAACGGTATTTACTATGGACAACATCGAAGCGGATGATGTGATTGCATATGCATCGGAAATGGTTACCGCACAAGGTGGACAATCTATTATCTACTCAACAGATAAAGATTTCTTGCAGATGGTTACAGAAACTACCAGAGTATATAATCCTGTTAAGAAAAAGACGTTTGATGTAAATACCGTAATAGAAGCATACGGCGTTCATCCCGATAATTTCGTACATTATCGAGCGTTACTTGGTGACAAGAGTGATAATATTGATGGTATCCGTGGGGCGGGAGAAAAAACAGTTCTTAAACTATTACCAGAATTGTTAGATAATTCCGACATGGTAGACTACAATTTTATAGAACAAAAATATACTGATGTAAAAAAGAAACCAAAATTAATTGAAAATATTTTAGATAATAAAGATGTTATAGAACGTAATATGCAATTAATGCAATTACGTGATGTGAATATTTCTACTGATGCAAAGATGAAAATTATTCATAAGTTGGATACAACTAAGACAGATTTACGCAAGATGGACTTGACAAAGTTGCTCATACGCAGTAAAGTTATATCTAACTTCCCGAATTACGATATGTGGTTAACATCCACATTTGTTCCACTAACGAGGTTCTCTAATGGTTCCAATAGTAGCAGCACCACAAAACTATGATAGTAATGTAGACAATCTTTCAAAGTATGGAATTGAATTCCAAACAAAAGTATTAGCATCTATTATTTCAGCTCCTGACTTTTTAGAGCAATCGTTTGATGTCATCAATCCATACTTCTTTGACAGTGATTCCGGTAAATGGCTTGCGAAGAAAACATTAACATATTACAACGAATACCGCACTTTACCAACATTAGAATATTTTAAGATCGAACTATCGCACGAGAGTGATGATTCTCTTCGTGCGGGAACTATCGAACTGCTCAGAAAGGTTGTCACCAAGGTTACAGACAGCGATGCACAATATGTTCGTGATAAGTTTCTTGATTTCGCTCGTAACCAATCACTTAAATCAGCAATTATTAAATCGGTAGATTTATTGCAAAGTGGCGACTATAATGCAATTAAAACCGTAGTTGATAATGCCCTTCGTAGTGGTCAACCAAAGGAAATCGGTCTAAACTGGTCAGAAGATATTGAGGGTCGTTTGGCTCGCATTTCTCGTGATACTGTGGCAACTGGTTGGGACGTAATTGATGCAATTACTGGTGGTGGATTGGGTGGTGGTGAACTTGGTGTTATCGCTGCTCCATCGGGTATTGGTAAGAGTTGGGCATTGTCTACCATCGGTGCAAACGCATTGAAGAAAGGAAAACGTGTTGTTCATTACACACTTGAACTAAATGAAAATTATGTCGGTATTCGTTATGATACTATTTTCACTGGTATTGAACCTGGTAAGATTCCAGATAACGTTGATACAGTCAAAGATGTGGTGTCACAGATTAACGGACAATTAATTATTAAGTATTATCCTGCTCGAAGTGCAACGTGTAATACACTAATGGCACACGTGCAACAGTTAACTGCATTGGGATATAAACCAGATATTATGTTGGTTGACTACGCAGACCTATTGAGGTCAGCAGAACGAGTAGATGCACGGTATCAAGAACTTGGTGCAATTTACGAAGAACTTCGTGGTATCGCTGGAGAATTGAATATTCCGTGTTGGACTGCTTCGCAGACGCAGAGAAGTTCTATTCAAGACGATGTAATTCAAGCAGATAAGATTTCCGAAAGTTATAATAAGATTATGACGGCAGACTTGGTTATTTCTCTGAGCAGAAAGTTAGAGGATAAAGTCAATAAGACAGGACGTGCCCATATCATTAAAAATAGATTTGGCGCAGACGGACAAACTTTCCCTGTCGTAATGGATACAAGTATCGGTCAAATCAATATTTATGATGAGAAGTCCACAAAGGGTATCCTTTTGAAAAAACAAATGGATAATCAAGCAAATGATGAACGAAGTAATTTGAGAAAAAAGCTAGCAGAAATGAGTGGACTAGAAAGTTTGGATGATTAAGTAACATATAATTTTTTCAGACAGAAGCAACCTATTTATTTTACCATAACCATTTAACATAGAGTAAGTTTGGAGTAAGCAAATGCAGATTGAAGCAAAGATTTTAAGTGATATTACAGTGTTTATGAAGTATGCAAAATATAATCCAGAACTACAACGTAGAGAAAACTGGAAAGAATTAGTTGATAGAAATAAAGAAATGCATTTGGAGAAGTATCCAAACTTAAAGGATGAAATAGAAAGCGCCTATAAATTTGTTTACGATAAAAAGATTCTTCCATCCATGCGTAGTTTACAATTCGCTGGTAAGCCAATTGCTATTAACAATGCACGTTTATACAATTGCTGCTTTTTACCAATTGATAATGTAGACGCATTCAGTGAAGTAATGTTCCTTTTGTTGTCTGGAACAGGTGTAGGATATTCTGTCCAACGTCATCACATTGAGCAACTCCCAGAAATTAATAAGCCCACCAAGTCCCGTCGTTATCTCGTCGGTGATAGTATTGAAGGTTGGGCAGATGCAGTGAAGGTAATGATTACTGCGTATATGAAGGGCAAGGCATTACCAGTATATGATTTTTCCGATATTCGTCCAAAGGGTGCACAACTTATCACTTCCGGTGGCAAGGCACCAGGACCAGAACCATTAAAGGATTGTTTACATAATGTTCAAAAAGTTCTTGACCGTAAGCAAAATGGTGAAAAGCTCACCACAATTGAAGTCCACGATATTCTATGCTATATTGCTGACGCTGTACTTGCTGGTGGAATTCGTCGTTCCGCTATGATTTCGTTGTTCGACATTGACGATGATGATATGTTGACTTGTAAGTTCGGCAACTGGTGGGAAAATAATCCACAACGTGGTCGTGCAAATAATAGTGCAGTAATCGTTCGTTCAAAGGTTGAAGAAGAAACATTCTTTGAATTGTGGAAGAAGATTGAACTCTCTGGTTCTGGTGAACCTGGATTCTTCTTTACAAATGACAAGGATTGGGGCATGAACCCGTGTGCAGAAATTTCACTTCGTCCTTTCCAATTCTGTAATCTTACCACTATTCATGCTGGTGATGTTGTTGATCAAGATGATTTGAATGCGCGTGCAAAGGCAGCAGCATTTATTGGCACTTTACAAGCATCGTACACAGATTTTCACTATTTGAGAGATATATGGAAGAGAACCACGGAGAAGGAAGCGTTAATCGGCGTGAGTATGACTGGAATCGCATCGGGTGGAGTGTTGAAACTCGACATGAAGGAAGCTGCAAATATGGTAAAGGAAGAGAATGCACGTGTATCGTCCATAATTGGTACGATGCCAGCGGCCCGTTGCACAACCGTGAAGCCGGAAGGCACATCGTCCCTCGTTTTGGGTACGAGTAGTGGTATCCACGCTTGGCATAACAAGCACTACATTCGTCGTATCCGTGTTGGAAAGAATGAAAGTATCTATAGCTATCTAAAAATTAATCACCCAGAATTAATTACAGACGAGTATTTTAAACCAAATCTTCAAGCTGTCATTGAAGTGCCACAAAAGGCACCCGAAGGCGCGGTCACTCGTCAGGAATCCGCATTGGATTTGTTGAAGCGTGTATCTAAGGTATGGAAGGAATGGGTGAAGCCAGGTCATCGTAAGGGTGCAAATAAGAATAATGTATCCGTTACCGTGTCTATTAAGGATGGTGAATGGCAAGAAGTGGGTGAGTGGATGTGGGAAAACCGCGAGAACTTCACAGCATTGTCAGTACTCCCGTATTCCGACCACTCATATATTCAAGCACCATTCGAAGATGTAAACGAAGAAACCTATAATGAACTTATTGGGCATTTACACGATATCAACCTAGACGATGTAGTAGAATTCGTAGATGGTACTAATCTGTCTGGCGAGGTAGCATGTGGTGGTGGTGCCTGTGAAGTTGTTTGATAAACAATAACGGGTTATATTACCCATACATCGGAGATTTATGAGATTTTTGAAGAGCATTCTTGCGCTGACAGTATTGTGCGCCAACGCATCCTTCGCACAGGTTACGAGTGGAACTTTAAGCGGTATAACAAAAGATAATACTGGTAATGTTATTAGTAATGCAACGGTTACAGTCACATTTGTTCCAACATCACAAAAGGTGATGACACGTACAAATGAATACGGTAAGTTTAGTATTACTAACCTGAAACCAGGAAGTCCTTATGTTATTTCTATAACTTCATTGGGATATCGTCCAAAGTCTTTGGGCGATATTTCCGTTGAGTTGGGTAGAACAACTAATAAAGAAATTATTTTAGATAAGATTGTTGTACAGTTAGAGGGTGTACAAGTTGTTTCCGATGTAGCGGCGCAGGCAAGAAAAGATGGGGTGACTGCACAGTTAAATAGAGATAAGTTGGAAGTATTACCAACGTTGGGTCGTAGTTTGCAGGATATGACCAGAATGACACCACAAGGTAATGGTGTGTCATTTGCAGGTTCCAATTATCGGTATAACAACTTAACTATTGATGGTGCAGCATCTAATGATGCATTCGGATTTAGTCAGTCATCTGGTCAATCTACTGCATCTGTACCTACTGGAACCCCAGGTTCACTATCACGTACCCAACCTATTTCATTAGATGCTATCGAACAAGTGTCTGTTGCTATTGCTCCATATGATGTAAAGATTGGTAACTTCACAGGCGGTAGTGTTAATGCGGTGACTCGTTCGGGAACAAACAAACAAGAAGGATCAATTTATAGTTTTGGAAGAGCACCGCAATTGGTGGGAAATGGATTGTCGGGTGATATTCCATCATCATTCAATGAATATCAATTCGGCGGTCGTATTGGTGGTCCTGTAATCAAAGATAAATTGTTCTATTTCTTCAATACGGAAATTTCTCGTAGAACGGACCCTGTGCTATTCGCACCAGGAAGTCAAGGTGCATTGTTAAGTAAAGAAATTGCACAACAAATTCAAGATAGTTTAATTTCATTTGCAGCAAAATCAGGTATATCAAACTTTGATCCTGGTACGATTGGAGCATACAACATTCAGGCAAATAGTGAAAAATACTTCGGGCGGTTAGATTGGAACGTTGGTAATTCCATTCTCACAGTTCGAAGTAATTTTGTTAATGCATCGGCAGGTAATTTAGAACGTGGTCAAGCATTAAATAAACTTGCCTCACAAGATTTCAATCACATCAGTAGAACATTGAGCACAGTAGCAGAGTTGAAATCACAATTAGGTGTGGGTGTGTCCAATAGTTTACTAGCAGGATATTCGTTGGTAAATGACCATCGTGACCCTTACGGTTCAGAATACGCACCACAGATTGAAATCCAAGATATTCAATTTGGACAAATTAATGCTGGCGCAGATCGTGAAGGCGTGGTGTATCGTACCCGAACTAGCACGTTTGAACTCACAGATAATTTAATCTGGTCCAAGAACAATCATACAGTTACTTTGGGTACACACAATGAATTCTATAATGTCCAGTACACATTCGTGAATGGATATGCGGGACGTTGGCAATATTCAAACATTGCATCATTCTTTGCTAACAGACCTAATCGTATTCGTTCCACTTTTGATTTAACGGATAACAGTTTAGATTATGTATTGAATAATCCTGGAGCGAATTTCAATATCGCAGTACCAAGCGTGTATCTGCAAGATGAAATTACACTAACCGACAGATTGAAAGTAAGTCTGGGCATTCGTGCGGATTGGAACATCATTGATACACCAACACAGGCGACAGAGTTTACCAATCTAACATTAACGGACGGGACACAACCATATACCAAGTTTACTAACAATTATGGTACGTCATTAATGATTGCGCCTCGTGCGGGATTCATTTGGGAAACAAATAAAGTTACTGTTCGTGGTGGTGCAGGATTGTTCCAAGGACGTATGCCATTCGCATGGTTTGCTTACCCCTTCATTCATAATGGTTTGGTGGTAGGAAATGTGGATGCCCGACCAACAACCACAGTTCCTTTAATTGTTGACCCACTACGTCAACGTTCCGTGAGTAGTACAACCAACTATGAAATGAACATCATCACGGACAAATATGTACAACCACAAATGGTACGTGGAAATTTGGCATTGGATATTAAACTTCCTGGTGATGCATTGTTGGTGTTAGATGGAACCTATACAAAAACATTGAATGATATTTTATTCACCAATGTGGGATTACCTGGAGCTGCGGGTAATTTGGGAGGAGCTGATACTCGTCCTGTATACACCTCAACGCGATTGTCCACAACGGCAACAAATCCCTACACATCGGTGTTTGCATTACAAAATACCAATCTAGGATATCGGTATAATTTAACAGCAAATCTTAGTAAAAAGTGGAATCGGTTGGATATGATGACAGCGTATAGCTATGGTCAAGCAAAGGATTTGGCCAATGGTCAACGTAACTCATTTCAATCGCACGTAGAATATAATCAATTAGTGAAAGCTAATGAATATGAATTAACATGGTCCAACTATGATGTTCGTCATAGAATCGTGTCTAACGCCTCGTGGAATGTAAAAAAGAATACCGTAATTTCCGCAGTGTATACAGGAGCATCTGGTTCACCGTTCTCATATGTGTATTCGGGTGATTTGAATGGAGATGGGTCCAGTCATAATGACTTATTATATGTACCACGAAACGCCTCGGAAATTAAATTGGTCCCTTCAGCACGACCTACTGGACAAACCGATACACGAACGGAAGCACAAATCTGGGCAGACCTTGACAAGTTTATATCAAATGATGTATATTTAAACAGTCGTCGAGGACAGTACACGGAACGTAATGGTGGAAGAACACCGTGGAACCATAGAGTAGATGTTCGTGTAACAGAAACGCATGGTAGAATGCAGTATACATTTGATATAGCGAATATTGGTAATTTACTGAATGATTCGTGGGGCAGGTCGTATTTCGTTCCTAATCTCAATAACCAAAACGTATATCCGTTACAATACCGTTCTGGACGCGCAGTGGGTGGAACACCTACGTATAGTTTCGACCCAACCGTAAAAACATATCAGTACGATGATTTGTTATCACGTTGGCAAATGCAAGCAGGTATCCGAATTAATTTTTAAGAGGTTAATATGATTAAAGTAATGAGATTTACCGCACCGTGGTGTGCGCCGTGTAAAATGATTGCTCCTATTTTTAAGCAATTGCAGGAAGAAATGCCAGCAGTTACATTTGAAACAGTTGATGTTGATGCAAGTCCTGATTTGGCAACGCAGTATAAAGTTCGATCAGTTCCAACAATTATTATCTTTAAAAATGATATTGATGTTGTATCGTTAACAGGTGCAAATTCAAAAGCTGGATATACCGAATTAATTAATGATGTTATAAATGGTAAATTTGACAAATAATTAAAACTAATTATATCAGGAGCACTAACTTGAAAGTACAAAGATTATATGACACGGCTATACTCCCATCAAAAGCACACGCTGGAGATTTGGGGTATGATTTATACGCCAATGCACAAGTCTCAATATATCCAGATGAAACATTATTGGTAAAGACCGGTATCGCTATAGGATTTCCCGCTGGGTATGGTGGTATTATTCGTGATCGTTCTTCCATCGCTACGAAGAAAAAATTATTTGTAGTAGCGGGTATAATTGATAACGGATATACAGGTGAAATTCAGGTAGCATTACACAACGGTGGACCAGATATTAAGACAGTTTACATTGGTGACAAGATTGCACAACTAATCTTAATACCAACAGTGGATTTTGCAGTAGAAGAGGTTACTGAACTCACATCGGAAGATGGAAGGGGGAGCAATGGATTCGGTTCAACAGGCGGCTGATTTTAGTATTACCTTCACCAACGCGGCATTGGGTGAAATGAAAAAGTTTTCCGAAGCGGAAAATAGTGAATATTTCCGTATTTCGGTATTACCTGGTGGTTGTTCGGGATTTAAGTATAACTTCAATATCATTGATAATCCAGAAGAGGATGATGTTGTTGTAGAGCAGGAAAATGGGTTGAAGATTGTCATAGACCCCTTTTCCAGCTCTTACTTAAATGGTACATTGGTTCATTATGTCATAGACATGATGGGATCTGGGTTTACCTTTAAAAATCCAAACGCTACTGCTAAATGTGGATGTGGAAGTAGTTTTTCCGCATAAGAAATCTATATGACAGAAATAAATACTCTATGGTTATTTTCCACACCAGTAGCAATTTTTAATTTATCGGATTTCGTCACCGATGATGTAAACCACGCATTACAAAATATTGGATACACAACGAATAGTTTAGTAGATGG
>Ga0315899_10002777_pt1 | contig 19226 bp, 18 predicted proteins | sample LakEriMetagenome_2_FD_203518 | JGI IMG/M metagenome (GOLD analysis project Ga0315899, IMG submission 203518) | Freshwater fungal communities from buoy surface, Lake Erie, Ohio, United States - Buoy 4 MA112 | ecosystem: Environmental > Aquatic > Freshwater > Lake | place: USA: Lake Erie, Ohio... | reverse complement strand
AACACGCTGTCCGTATTACCGGAATTTAGGAGTGGATCCATTCAAAACAGCCAATATGCCCCAACACAGTCTTAGCCCTGAATTTTTTGAGTTTTTTATTGAATTATCAGCCAACAACAGCAAAGGGTGGTTTGATGCAAACCGAAGCCGTTATGAAAAACAGGTTAAAACACCCTTCGAAGCCCTTGTTTCGGCCCTCCTGACAGCGTTTGCCCACGAGGAGCAGTCATCAATACAGGTTCGCCCGGGAGATTGTATCTTCAGAATAAACCGCGATATCCGGTTTTCCAAAGACAAAACCCCTTACAAACTCAACCGAAGCGCCATTATCTCTCCTGAGGGAAAAAAATCGCTGGGCCCGGATGGGTTTTACTACGAAGCAGGCCCGGAAAATTGCGCGTTCTATGCCGGTTACTACATGCCCGGAAAAGAAGAACTGATGAAAATCAGGCGACATGTGGCCCACAACCCTGATGGGTGGTCTGAAATTATTACGCAGCCGGAATTCACAGACCTCTTTGGTCAAGTTCTTGGGGAAAAACAAAAAAGATTACCGGCAGAACTTGCAGCCATAAAGCATGCGCCCGCCGAGATTTATAACACCCAATTTTACATTCGGCACGCGATGGAGCCGGAGGTTTTCATTGAGCAGGATCCGGTGAAAGTGTTGATGCGGCTTTGGAGGGCGGCGTCAAAGCTCACAAAGTTTCTTTCTGATGCAACCGGTGTTCAGGATTGACAGATATTAACGAACTTTGCCATAGAAATGAACGCACCCCAAAAAAGACCGATACGTGTTTTGGTAGCTAAGGTGGGCCTCGACGGTCACGATCGAGGCGCCAAGGTAATCGCTGCGGCATTAAGAGACGCGGGTATGGAAGTGATTTATACCGGCCTGAGGCAAACCCCCGAAATGGTGGTTCAGGCGGCTTTGCAGGAAGATGTAGACGCCATCGGAATCAGTATTTTGTCGGGAGCCCACAATACGGTTTTCCCCAAAGTGCTTGAATTGATGAAAAAAGCCGGAATGCAGGATGTATTGCTAACCGGCGGTGGCATAATACCGGACAAAGATGCCGACGAGCTAAACCAACTGGGCGTAGCCAGATTGTTTCCCCCGGGAACCGAGATGGCCGCCATTGTGGATTATATTACCCTTTGGGTAAAAGAAAACAGACCTTTTTAAAATGGAAACTTTGACTACATACGAGAACATCCTTACAAACCTTGACAACGGGATTCTCACCATTGCGATCAACAGAGAAAGCAAACTCAATGCACTTACCCTTCAAACCCTTCAGGAAATCCGAAATGCGGTAGTACTGGCACAGTCAAATGAAGCGGTAAAAGGAATCATCCTAACCGGCTCAGGAACAAAGGCCTTCGCTGCAGGCGCAGACATAAGCGAGTTTGCCCATTTTACTGAGGACCAGGCCACCAGAATGAGCGCTGACGGCCACGATGTGATGAACACCATTGAAAACAGCGAGAAGCCGGTGATTGCGGCCGTAAATGGATTTGCCCTGGGAGGAGGGTGTGAGCTGGCGATGTGTTGTCACATGAGAATAGCTTCAGAGAACGCCAAATTTGGCCAACCTGAAGTGAACCTTGGCGTTCCTCCGGGCTATGGCGGTACCCAGAGAATGATACAGTTGGTGGGCAAGGGCAAAGCAATAGAGTTGTTATTAACAGCAGATAGCATAGACGCCAACACCGCGTTGCAGCTTGGGCTGGTAAACCACGTGGTACCCCAGGAAATACTGATGGCAAAATGCAATGAAATTCTGTCAAAAATCGCCACAAAAAGCCCTGTCGCTGTGGGTAAAGTAATAAAGTGTGTCAACGACTTTTTCCGTCCCAACGTGAACGGAATGCAGCGCGAAATCTATGAATTTGGGGAGGCGTTTGTGACGGAAGACTTTAAGGAGGGAACCGAAGCGTTTTTAAACAAAAGAAAACCCAACTTTTCAGGAAAGTAAAAAGAGGGTGAAAAACAACAAAACACCGTATTCAAATAACTAGAAACCACATGAGAAACATAACCAAACTATTTTTTGTAAGTGCCATGGCACTAATGACAGTAACATCCTGCAAAAAAGAGGACGACAAAAACACCACCCCTGCCGCAAATTCCGGAGTAACCTCCTGCGAAGTGAACGGCAAATCGTGGACTAGCGGCAAAACAGGAACCTATCTGGGAGCGGATAGTTTACCCGGCTGTGAAGCGGTGGTTGTTGGAGACACGATGACCTTCATTTCAACCAACTTTACAGACAGTTCAGTTATACTGGCCCAGCTGGTTCTAAAACCCGGAAGAACCGGTGTCTACGCAGGCACCACATCCACAGAGGGGGCGATGTTGTATTTGCCCAAACTTGATCAAGCCAGCATTTTTCAGGCGCTTTTAATGTACACCACCACATATTCAATGAACATTACCCAATGGAATGCAAGTGCGGAAACTTTTTCCGGCACCTTTAATTTAAACATGGTTTCCAATATTGGAGGTTCCGGCTATAACATTACCAACGGCAAGTTTACCGACGTTAAAGTTACCTTAGACTAACGAAACGAGTTATACAATAAAAAAGCCCCTACCAGGGGCTTTTTTATTGCAAAAAAGGAACATCGTCTTTTGCCAGGATTAGCAAAGCACGATGAACGGCCAGCACTTGCTTAACAATGCTTTGTTGGTTATCATTTTCAATGAGAAAATCACATTTCAAAGCCAACACATCCTGGGGCATCTGTCGGGCCATTCTTTTTATCACCTCCTCTTTGGAGCACCCATCACGCAGCATAACCCGTGAAATCCTTTCCGATTCGGGCGCAATGACGCCTATGGTTTTTTGTACCCTTTTATAACTACCGCTTTCGAAAAGTATGGCCGCCTCTTTTAAGGTGTAGGGGTGATTGTTGTGTTCACTACACCATTTTTCATAGTGTTCGAATACATAAGGATGCACGATGGCATTAATCTGCGCTATGTTTTCCGGGCTTGCGAAGGCAATTTCTGCCAAGCGGGCGGTATTGACGGATCCCTGGCTAATGATTGCCGGTCCAAAAACAGCCGCAAGACGATTTTTGAGCTCGTCATTTTGGGTATAGAGTTTTTTGGCCTCGGCGTCTGCGTAATAAACAGGAACACCGAGGGTTTCAAAAACCCGGCAAACAGTGGTTTTGCCACTGCCAATTCCGCCGGTTATGCCAACACGGAGCAACGGATTACGCTTTGGGCTTCGGATATGCGGTCATGGTCATTTCCATGCTCACAGCGGCCTTTTCGGCCTTTATTTTACCCTCTTCCAGGTCAAGGATAAAATGGGTGTCGGTAATCTGCGCAATTTTAGCATGAAAACCACCGGTGGTTACAACGTGGTCTCCCTTTTTTAGTTCAGCCAGGTACGCTTTCGCTTTTTTCTGCTTCCGCATTTGGGGCCAGATCATAAAAAAGAAAAACACCACCATGATTAACATCAGGGGTAAAAACTGGCCCAATCCGCCCGATTGGCCGGTAGCACTTGCTTGTAGCAGGATAGATAACATATTTATTAATGATTATTTTGTTCGTATTCTTCGTCTTCTTCAGGGGTTGAAAACACAGTCGCTTTAAACTTAAGCAATACCGATTCTATGGTAGAATTTTCAAATTCCACCGTGATGGATTTTTCGTTTTCAAGCCCTTCTTTGGCTCCGCGTCCGGTGGAGTTGAATGTTGCATCAACGTAGCCCTCTTCGCCGGGTTTTATCACCTCTTTGGTCCATCCGGGCGTTGTGCATCCGCATGCTGCCTGACAGTTGCGTATCAGCAAATCTCCTTTGCCTATGTTTTTAAATTTGTAGCGGTGTTGGACCTGCATACCCGACGTCACTTTTTTGAAATTATATACAGTATCATCAAAAACAGGCGTACCCAAGGGGCCGGTTTTCTCGGGTTTGGGATTGTCGGCAGTCGCCTCGTTTTCTATTTTATCGGCTGACAATTCCGAGCCACCATTGCCGCATCCGGCCATGAAACCCGCTCCCACAAGAACCAAAAGGATTGTAAAACGACATTGCATAATGCAAATATACAAAGATTATCATTGCCCGGCCCGTTTCGCCGAAGGCCGGCTTATTTATCCCTTAGTCCCCGGCCGGATTTCACAATGGTACCGTTTTCAGCCAGCGAAACGCGCAGTTTATCCAGCACGCCATTTAAGAAACGGCCACTGCTGGGAGTGCTGTAATCCTGCACGATGTCAAGATATTCATTGATGCTTACTTTCAGCGGGATGTGCGGGAAGGAGATAAACTCCGCCAATGCCAGTTTCAGGCACAGCAAGTCGAGCATGGCAATTCTTCCGGGGTCCCAGTTGTCGGTGACACTGCTAACATACGTTTCATACGCAGCGCCATTGAGCAATACCAGGTCATAGAGATTCAGCGCCATTTTCATTTCATCCTCATCTTCAGCGTAAGGCGCACTAAGCGATATGTTTTCGGGCTCTGAAGAAAGGGTTTTTTCCAGTTCACGAGACACGGTAGACTCGTCATCATCCCACGCCCCGTAAAGTTCTTGCATCAGCAAATAGAAGGGCTCACAGGTTCCAAGCAGGTGGAGGTAAAACTCTTGCAGAAAGGTCTGTTGCTGCCCCGAATCCGGTGTGTCAAACACATAGTAATCACGGGTAAAATCCTGTTCAAACAACCAATCGGTAATGGATGGGAAAGTCTCGCCCAAATCAGACCACCCTGCGGTAAAATGCCGCCGTTTGTGCCGAAGGGTTTTGTCATAAATCACACCGGCCAGCAGGTTGTTGTTTAGCAACCCCAAACGGCGAATTTTTTCCTTATCGGGATAAAACTTTTTGCTTTCCAGTTCTTGCTCGCTGAGCAAATATTCATTCAGGTAATGGGGAAGTTCTAACAGGAACACATACACATCGTAGGTGGCCAGGATGGAGGTTTTTAAACCCTGTCTGCACTGTGCCCTGGCGGATTCTCCGGCCTGTTCTGCCGCATATAAAGCCTGCAGCGCTTTAATTCTTACCAACCTCCTTGAAATCATAGAACGATACTGCAAAGATACAACAAATTGGCGTTCAGGGCCAAAAAAACAGGTTGATGGGAGCTGAAAACCTAGTCGTTATCGTATCCAAACTGTTTCAGCATGTTTTTGCTATTGCGCCAGTCTTCACGGACTTTTACAAACAACTCCACAAAGATGTGTTTGCCAAAAAACGCTTCCAGATCCTTTCTGGCGTTGGTACCCAGCCGTTTAATGGCCTCGCCCTTATTTCCTATGACAATTCTTTTTTGGCTATCCCGTTCTACCACCAACTCGCAGGAAAGACGAATGATTTTTTCCTCTTCTTTAAAAAACAGGGTGGTTACCTCCAAGCTGTATGGCACCTCATCTTCGTATAGCTTTAATGCGTGATTGCGGATGATTTCATTGACAAAAAACCGTTCTGAACGATCGGTGATCTGATCTTCCGGAAAGTAAGCCGGGTGTTCGGGTAGAAAAGAAACCACCACCGATTCCAGCTTTTCCAGCTGAAAATTATTGAGCGCAGACACCAGTATAAAAGCATCGGCCTTATAGACCTCCGCCACCTTAACCATCACGGCCTCCAGCTGATCCTGTTTTACGGTGTCAATCTTATTGATGGCAACAATTTTCTTGGCGCGTGATTTTTCAAACTTTTGCAGCAGCTCCTCGGGAATTTCTGTGGCACGTACATCCAGCAGCAAAACCAACACGTCGCTGTCATCCAGCGATTCATGAACAACCGCCATCATTTTTTCATGCATTTTGTAGCTGGCTTTCCGTAAAATGCCGGGGGTATCCGAATAAATTACCTGTGCGTTCTCTCCTGTCTTGATGCCCAGGATCCGATGCCGGGTGGTTTGTGCTTTGGGGTTAACAATAGCCAGCTTATCACCCATTAAAGCATTATACAGCGTGCTTTTACCCGCATTGGGCATCCCAACGATGCTAACGAAACCCGCTTTGAATGACATAAAGATTGAGGGTTCAAAGGTAACCCAATAACGAGCATGTTGGTTTACCTTTGTGAAAGGATGAAGATTCCGGTTTTGGCGATATTGTTTTTAATGTGCTTGTCTTTGAAGGGACAAAACAACCTGGACAGCACCCGGAAAGGATATTTCCGCGGAAAAGCAGGGCTGATGTTAAAACGGGGTTTTGATATGGCCAACACGCCTGGTAACGGGCATTATAGGCAGGCAGACAAAAACACTGAAAAGCTTCGGCTGCCGGAGGAGGCCGCGGGATTTGTTCCTGTTTTTTCTGATGATTTTGACTCACTAAACACCCAAATCTGGCAAATCGGGCAGCCCTGGGGCCGTTTTCATGGGCAACAACCGCATCAATACTATGGAGACAGTGAAGTTTTTGTTAAACGGGGTGTGTTGTTTTTACAAAATCGGTATGCCCCCAAAAAATTCAAATCAGGCGACAGTAGCATTACCATTCCGTATGGAACAGGTCTTATTAATACCGCCAACAGCCGCAATTTTCAACATGGTTTTTTTGCCATTCGAAGCAAAAACCCATCAGGGCCTGCCACTTGGCCGGCGTTTTGGCTAACAGGCAAAAACAACTGGCCTCCCGAAATTGATATATTCGAAATGTATGGGAAGCGCTCAGGAAAGTCGGTACACCGACAAACCATGACCCTGCATTTTGGCAAAATAGAAACCCGCACCAAAACCCTACTCATGAAAGCGGTGAAACTCCCACCTGACACCGATACGGCTTTTCATATCTATGCGTGTTTGTGGACCCCGGAAAAGGTTGTTTTTTACACCGACGGGGTGGCGGTTCGCAGCATCCGCATGAACAAATGGATGCGGCAGTTTTATCAGGAACCCATGTACCTGGTGGTGAATAATGCGGTAGACCACCGCTATTTGCAGTTTATTGACAACAGCCGCCTGCCTGTTTCAATGGAGGTTGACTGGATTCGGGTGTATGCAAACCCAAAACCATAAAAAGAAGTCCATTAAAACCGGTTCTATATTATCTTTACCCTTTGAATTTGCATGGCAGAAAAGAAACTATTTCTCTTAGACGGCATGGCCCTGGTTTACCGGGCGTTTTTTGCCTTTAATCAAAACCCGCGCATTACCGGCACGGGCCTTAATGCCAGCGCCATGTTTGGTTTTACCAACACCTTGCTGGACGTGCTCAACAAACAAAAACCCACCCACATAGCCGTGGTTTTTGACACCGACAAACCCACGGATCGGCATATAGAATATGAAAAATACAAGGCGAACCGCGAGGAAATGCCGGAAGACCTCCGGCGCAGCTTACCCTACATACAGCGAATTATTGAGGGGTTTAATATACCCCTGATTACACACGACGGTTTTGAGGCCGACGACATCATTGGCACGTTTGCCCTGCAGGCGGCTGAACTGGGGTTTGATGTGTTTATGATGACGCCCGACAAAGATTTTGGGCAACTGGTTCGCGACCATGTTTATATATACAAACCTGGCCGCATGGGCAATCCAGACGAAGTGATGGGAGTGCCGGAAGTGCTTAAAAAATGGGAGGTGGAGCGGGTTGATCAGGTAATTGACATTTTGGGGCTTTGGGGTGATGCGGTAGACAACATCCCCGGTGTGCCCGGGGTGGGTGAAAAAACCGCCAAGAAACTCATACAAGAATATGGTAGCGTAGAAAACATACTGGCCAACACCGCACAACTAAAGGGCGCCATGAAGGAAAAGTTTGAAAACAACCGGGAACAAGCCCTGTTGAGCAAACGCCTTGCAACCATCAACACTGCGGTGCCGGTTGATTTGCATCCGGATGAGCTTATATTGAAAACTCCCGACGAAGAAAAACTAAGGGAGGTGTTTCAAGAGCTGGAGTTCCGGACCATGATGAAACGGGTATTTGGCGACAACAGCACTCCAAGTGCGGCTCCTGCAAAAAGCAACCACATGCAGGGCAGTCTATTTGACACACAGGAGACGCTACCTATTGAGCCGACAAGAGAATACAAAACACTACAAGATACAAAACACCATTATGTGCTTTGCACGACGGAAGAGCTCATCAGCGAGGCCATCCGGCAGATGAAGTCGGCCGAAGCATTTTGTTTTGATACAGAAACGACAGGGCTTGTGGCGTTTGATGCCGATATCGTCGGGTTGGCGTTGAGCAGCAAACCACAAGAAGGGTATTACATTCCCTTCCCCAGGGAATTTGAAGCGGCCAAAGCACTATTTGCCCGTTTTAGTGATCTTTTTACCGGGAGTAACCTAAAGGTAGCACAAAATTTAAAATACGATATGTCTGTGTTAAGGCGATATGGAATCGTGGTTTCCGGTCCTTGTTTTGACACCATGCTGGCCCACTATCTCATTGAGCCGGACATGCGCCACAATATGGATTTGCTGGCAGAAAGTTATTTGCACTATAAACCCATCAGCATCGAAACCCTTATTGGCAAAAAGGGCGCAGCGCAACTCAGCATGGCTGTGGTAGATGTAGAAAAAGTGAAGGAATATGCCGTTGAAGACGCCGACATCACCCTACAACTTAAACAAAAACTTGAACCAGAGCTACATAATAGAAATGTATATAATGTTTTTGAAAAATTAGAAATGCCGTTAATTACCGTCCTCTCCAATATGGAGCAAGAGGGTGTTAGGGTTGATACTGATTTTTTAAAGGACTATAGCAAAGTATTGAACCAACAGAGTCTGGAGATTCAAAGTCGGATTTTTGAACTGGCCCGGGAAGAGTTCAATATAGCATCTCCCATGCAGGTAGGCAAAATCCTATTCGAGAAATTAAAACTCATTGACAAACCCAAGACCACCAAAACCGGTCAATATCAAACGGATGAGGAGACCTTGCTTTCACTGGCCGGTGAGCATGAAATCGTGCAGCGTATTTTAGATTTCAGGCAGTTGCAGAAACTCAAAGGGACCTATGTGGATGCTTTACCCCTATTGGTAAACCAAAGAACAGGAAGGGTTCACACCTCTTTCAATCAGGCCGTGGCCGCCACAGGCCGGTTGAGCAGCCAAAACCCCAACTTGCAGAACATTCCCATTCGCACAGAGCTCGGCAAGGAAGTGAGGAGGGCTTTTGTGGCACGAGATGAAAACCATGTATTGTTGAGTGCTGACTATTCTCAGATAGAATTACGCGTAATTGCCCATGTGAGTGGAGATGAGGGGATGATGGATGCCTTCAGGCAGGGAATAGACATTCACACCGCTACAGCATCGAGGGTGTGGGGTGTTCCGCTTGATGAGGTGGATAAAGACATGCGTCGCAAGGCAAAAACCGTCAATTTTGGTATCATCTACGGAATATCCGCGTTTGGATTGAGCCAGCGGGTGGGCATTTCACGGAAGGAAGCCAAAGAAATCATTGACAACTATTTCGAGAAGTTTCCGGGCATTAAAAACTACATGGACAACACGATTGCCTTTGCGCAACAGCATGGCTATGTAGAAACCATCATGGGAAGGCGACGCTACATACGGGATATTAACAGCAGAAATGCCACCGTGAGGGGTTTTGCGGAACGAAACGCCATCAACGCACCCATACAGGGCAGCGCTGCAGATATGATCAAAATGGCCATGATTAACATACACAACTGGCTAAAGGAAAACCACCCTGACACCCACATGATTTTACAGGTACACGACGAATTGCTGTTTGATGTACCCAAAAACTCAGTGGACAAGGTGGCGCCGCATATCAGGCATATCATGCAAACAGCCATGCACCTGAAAGTGCCCGTGGAAGTGGAGTATGGTACAGGAGACAACTGGTTGCAGGCCCATTAAGAAAGGTCAACAAAACGCTACGGATATTCGTTATAAGGGTAGAAAATACAACATCATGAAAACCACCTGTTTTTTGGGGTTTATGTTATGGATGGCGGCTCTTGCTGCGCAGCCGGGAAGCGAATTGCTGGCCCGGCAATACATGCAAAACCGCGAGTATGAAAAGGCGGCTGATTTGTATGAGGAATTAAGCACCAAAAACCCCACAGAAATTAACCTGTATGATGCGTATCTGACCGCCCTTTTAATGAGCAAACAGGGTGAAAAAGCAGAAAAACTGGTAAACCGGCGCAAAAAAAAGTATCCGCAGGTGCTGCAGTATCGGGTAGATGAGGCCTATTTGCTGGAAAACAAAGGTCAAGTGCCGGAGGCAGAAAAACTGTATAAAAGAGTGGCTGACCACCCCGACCTGACCATACAGCAATATTATGAAGCCGCCGACGCCTTCCGCCGCCGATCCAAATACAACTGGGCGATTTATGTATATGAACAAGGAGAAGAAAAGTTTGGTTTTGCTTCAGATTTTTCAACCCGCCTTGCTCAGATGTACATGGAAACCGGTAACAAGGCCAAAGGACTGGAAAAATACGTGCAGATGGTGCTAACCGCCGGATATGCCTATGAACAGAGCAAACAGTTGTTTGAAATGAACGTGACGGACAGTGCAGATTTTGCAACATTGCGAACGATTTTGTTGCGAAAATTGCAAAAATCACCGGACAATTATGAGTTGAACGACCTGTTAAAATGGACCTTCATTAAAACCAAAGACTGGGAATCGGCTTTTATTCAGACCCGGGCCCTCGATAAGCGACTAAAGGAAAAAGGGGTTCGGTTAATTGAACTGGGAGATCTTTGCGTAAGCAATGAGGCCTGGTCTGTTGCAACCCGTTGCTATGAGTACGTAAAAACCCTCGGCGCTACAGGTGAATACTATAATGCCGCAGTTTCGGGATTGTTGGAAACGCGTTTTCAGCAGCTGAAGACCGAGGCAAAACCCGCACCCGAAACATGGCTGGCGCTGGAAGCAGAAATGCTTCAGTTTTTGGCAGAAAACGGGTACAACGATGGTACCTGGAGCATTACCTCACGCCTGTCTGACGTTTATACCCAATACAAACACACGCCGCAAAAAGCCATAGAATTACTGGAGAAGTTTTACCAATCGCCGGGGATCTCTCTCAAAAACCGGTCGCAGGCCAAACTGGCCTTGGGAGATGCTTATGTAGCCCATGGTGATGTGTGGAGTAGCGAATTGCTATTTGCACAGGTAGAAAAAGACTTCCCTGAAGACCCGTTGGGACAGGAAGCCAAATACCGCCGGGCAAGGTTGAGCTATTACCGGGGCGATTATGACTGGGCGATGCTGCAGCTGGATGTGCTGAAAGGTGCCACTACGCAGCTGATTTCCAACAACGCCATACGGCTTGCGCTCACCATTACCGAAAACCTGGGCATAGACAGCAATTATGATGCCCTTGAGCTGTTTAGCCGCGCCGAATTGTTGCTGGCGCAGAACAAGCTGGAAGAAGCAGAGCGCGAGATGGACAGCATTCCCAAATTATACCCCGGCCATTCTTTATCGGATGATATTTTGTTGCAAAAAGCCGTGATCCGGGAGAAGCAGTTCCGCTTTGCGGAAGCGGCGGAACTATATAACACGCTGGTGGTGGCTTTTGGCCACGATATTCTGGCGGATAATGGATGGTATCGGCTGGGTCTGCTTTATGAGTACAAACTGAAAGACCTTGAAAACGCTCGTAAGGCCTATGAAAAAATCATTCTGGAGTTTCCGGGCAGTTACTTTATACCCGAAGCCAGAGCACATTTCCGTAAGCTAAGGGGTGATAAACTGGGCTCATGATTGTTTTTCCCCAATAACCTGTTCTTTCCGTTTACGCCGCAACCTGTAATACATCACAATACACCCCAAAAACAAGCCGGCCATAACCCATGCGGGCACATTGGTGTACCACACGATTTTCTTTTCAGCAGCGTCCTTCGTAAATCCGGCAAGCGCCTCAATGGCGGCCACGGCGGCTACGGCGAGGCACAACAGACTCATTACATGGTAGCGTATCATTTTTTTTTCGGTTTATGGTTCCGTTAACGTTCAAAATTTCCCAGTCGGAAAAAGTCTGGTCACTTTCCATGCCTTCTCCGGTGATAATTTGCTCCGGCGTGGTAATTTTTACAAACTTATTGGTGTAAATGCGGCCCTTTTGCTGGTCCCATACCAGCTCTTCTGTTTCCAGTTTCTCGCACTTCATATTCAGCACCCGCACATTTCTTCTCACCACCATTCGTTTTTGCTCTGTATAGGAGATGCCATATTCGCTGAGCAAATAACTTTCAATATTCCCGCGCGCATCCAAAAACTCGGCCCGAATGCCTTTGGGCATTTCTATGTAAGGGTTGCGTACATTTTTCACGCCAATCATTTCAGGGCTTTCAACAATGGCCTTTAAAATCCCGGAATCTGTATATTCAATGGTGACATTTTCTGCCGTTTCGCGGGTGGCTATGCTGTCGGTTTTTTTGCTTCGGTAACTGCCCCCCGGTTTTTCAGAACAGGCGCCCCAAAGCAAAACGATAGCCAAAACCCCAAAGATGCGCATTAGTCAAATTTACGGCGTTGGAACCAGATGTCTCCCAGATTCATACTGAGGGAAAACACAAGGTATTCTTCACGGGCCAAACCAACGGTATTTTTCCCTCTACTAATATAATCTGCCTGAAAATGGACGATGCTTCTCAAACTGCGGTTGTCGTAATAGCGACGGGAAAGTGGAATGCCAAAACCGATGAAAGCCCTTTGTTCTGCTACGGTATACGGATTCCCGGCAGAGGTAAGCACGTTTTGTGTTTCAGCCATGGAAACCCCCATTCTTACGGGTGGACGCATCCTTTTTTTACCGGGTGTTTTTTCGTCCATTGGGTTCAAGGTCAGCGAAAGGCCATAATCACTGCGGTGAGCCAGGGTACCCCCCGGATTGAAAAATGCGGAATAATTGCCCCATAACGATTTTCGGTAGTCCACAGCCACGCTGATGGATCGGCGGAAACGAAACTGATAACCCACACCCAAAGAGGCCGGCATGGTAAAGGGTCTTTTCCCTGATTGCTCATCCAAAACCGTATCCACCACCAGTAAGCGATTTACGCCACCACTGCTCACAAGCTCTAAGGTTCTGGCTGTGCGAAACCTGTTGGCGCGCATGCCGCTGTGAAACCCATAACTAAAGCCCAGCGAATGAGCCGCACTGTCTTTTTCCAAGGTAAATAGCAGGCCGGCTCGGTGTTGTATTCCTTTAACATCAACAATCCTTTCATCCTCCACAAACTGAAACCCAACGGTGTCGGGAAAACTAAAAACCGCATTGTCTTTTAGCTGCCCAAACATATATCCGCCGGAGTAACCGAGCTGCACAACTTTTCCAAGTTTCACGGCCTGTGTCAACTCTAATATGTTAACCCCCCCGCTTCCCACATGGGAAGTGCGATTTCTGAAGGGTGCTGCACTTTCGTATGTGTAATTGTAACCCATGCTGGTGGAAGGATACAGCGCAATGGCCGAATTCCAGGCATAAGGGGTGGTTTTATACTTTTTTATCGTTTTTCCATTAACCAGGGTTTCATAGGGCGTTCGCTTTTCGGTTCGGTAGTTGTTGAATGCCATGCTGATGTAGCTGAACGAACCCCCATTAAAAGACTGGGTTTCATTGCCGGACTGAATTTTCCCAAACCTGCCATTCATCCCAAAATCAAGGGTGGCGTAGCGTAAATTGCCCAGGGTGGCCGGGTTTAATAAGCTGTAGCTGTACGCACCACTGTAGGTTTGGCTTGCAGCACCCGCCTGTAAAAAATTGGGTTGAATGAGCTCACCCAGTCCGAAATTGCTGTAAGGGGAAAGGGTATAGTTCTGCCCTGAAGTTTGAGCATTCAAACCGGCTATGCCTACAAAGGCAAGCATGCAAAGGGTTTTTTTAATATCCATTCAGGCGCAGGGTGTGATATAATCCGTAGTGAAGCAACATGGGCTCTGCAAATATCTTTGTTTTGAGGCGTTCTGCCAAAAAAGGGGCATCCCCACCGGTCAGATAGGCCTTTCCTTCCGGGAAGGAGGATAAAAACCGCTGCACACGGCCCTCCACTTCCAATATGAAACCCTGCTGCACACCGCTTAGTATGGATGTTTCTGTGGTGTCTCCTTTTTCGGGGACGAACGGGTGGTGGCTAATTTCTGGAAGGCGGTCTGTAAAAGCTGCAAGCGCCTTGTAACGCATCATCAGGCCGGGAGATATGCTGCCACCCTCATATTGGGTTTTGTTTACATACTCGAATTTTAAACAGGTGCCGGCATCTACCACCATCGAAGTCCCGTTTGGGTTAAAATAAGCAGCACCCACCGCAGCGGCCAGCCTGTCAGCACCCAGCTTTTCCGGAGTTTGGTAGCCCAGAGAAAAGGGCAGTTTTAGCAGTGAACTCATAAAAACCACGGGGGCCTTGACACCCTGCAAAGGGGGCTCCCGGTCGGTTACATTGGCTACGCAAATAGCCGTGTAGTCAGAAACAGGTTGCTCACCACTCCAAAAACCACTATCTACTAACAAACCATCTGCATCAAACCGGGCAAATTTGCTTCGGGTGTTGCCAATATCCAGGGTCAGGTACATATGGGGTAAATGGGAATGCTGCTTCAAAGTTACGATAGTGCGTGTTTGTTGCTCCGATTTTTTGCAAACCGGACCATTTGCCCATTTTACTTCGTAATATCGCGGCTGTTGAACCGGAACACATTTCCTTTTGTCATTGCCCTTGTAGGCGCACTGTTGCGCTGCTGCTGGCCTACCGACATGGAGTGGAAATTTGACGAACAGGAGATGTTTCGCCTTGCCGGTGAAGCCTGGAGTCAGGGTTTGCCCCTCATGGGGATGCCTTCCGGTGCAGGTCTTCCCAATGCCGGATTTAGTATCTGGCCGTTTGCGTTATTGTATAGCATTCACCCCACGCCATTATTTATGGGTATGGGTGTGCAGTGGTTCAACTCATTGGCGTTGTGGCTGATGTTGTATTGTGCCGGCCGTTATGAGGAGCCGGTTCGCACGCGCTTGTACTGGGGGCTTGCGGCCTATGCGGTTTCTGTGATGCCGGTGCTCTTTGCCCGAAAAATATGGGCCCAGGATTTGTTGCCGATTTTTGTTGCCACGCTTTGGTGGGTATATCTAAATAGGCAGAAATTGCCGCTGCTTTTTTTTGGGGGAGTTGTGTGTGCGCTTGCCGGACAATTGCACCTCAGCGGGTTTTTTTACGCAGGAGGATGGTTGCTGGCGCTGCTGATATGTAAGAAAATCAACAAAAAACAGGGGTTGTTGCTGGTATTGGGTGGGTTGGTAGGGTTTCTGCCCGGAATCCCATGGCTGCATGCCGTTTTACAGCATGGTGGGGGGATTTCTCATTGGGGAAATATTCTTAAGATGGAGTTTTGGCTGAGGATGCTGACAGACACGCCCGGATTTAACATCCATTATGCTGCAGCCGGAGAGTTGTCCACATTTTCGGCGTTTCCGAATGGTTTTTATCTGGGCCTGATCCTTGGGTTGGGATTGATGGTTTGCGCTGTGGTTGCTACGATAAATGCGGTAAAAGCGATTTTCACAAAGGGTGTTTTGGAAAATGACATTAACTTTTTGTTAATATCAGGGGTCTTTTTACCGGGTGTTTTGATAACCCTTTCTGCTATTCCGGTTCGGTCTCATTACATGATTGGTGCGCTGCCTTTTTGCAGTATTGGCATGGCGGTGCTTTTGCAAAAAACAACCCTCAAGGGTTTGTCTATATTAAGGTTATGGGTTTTGTTGCAACTGGTATTTACCCTCACCTTTATGGTGTTTGTGCATCGCAAACAACACCTTAGAGGAGATTATGGCAGCACCTATAGGTCTCAAACTTCGCCAAGGTGATTTGTAGAATATAGTAAAACAAACCAAAATGGTTTTGTTTTTGACATCATCGACGATAATGCTTAGGGTGTTGGTTTTATTAAAAAACACAAAAAGACAACAAAACGAACACTATAATAGACAACCGCCCAAAAAGCGTATTTTGTTGACAAAGTGTATTATATTTGCACATTAATTCTTAATTAAAACTCAAAGCGCTATGCGTAATTACTTTTTAATGTCTTTAATTTTTGTTGCGGGCGCTGTTAAAGCCAACAACATTTCGGTGAGCAACGTGACATTGGCGGGACAGAATGTTTCAGCGGGTGTAAACAACGCGTTAAACTACACCTACATTGAGTTTGACCTTACCTGGAACAATTCCTGGAGAACTTCCTCGGCACCCAACAACTGGGATGCCGCCTGGGTTTTTATTAAATACCGAACCACAGGTAGCAGTACATGGACTCATGTTAAACTGGCACCCAGTGGGCACAACAGCAGTTCCACCACCCCCACCACTTCTTATAGTGTGCAGGTGGGTTTGGTGAATGAAAGTGTAAACCACAGCGCCACCACCAACCCGGCGGTAGGGGCATTTATTTACCGCAGCGCAGACGGTACCGGTACTTTTTCTGCCAACGACATTCGCCTGAAATGGTTTTACCGCGATAATGGGGTGGGGGATAACGACATCATCGATGTGGAAGTGTATGCCATAGAAATGGTGTATGTGCCGGATGGGAGTTTTTATGTAGGAAATAATGCAAGCACATCTTCTAATATTAATCGTCCGTTCTATAAAATCGGATCACCCCATACGAACTTTGACATTACCTCTGAAGCATCTATAACAGCAACAGGGTCAACTGGTAACGCGGGTTGGATAGCACATCCTGAATGGTCATCAAATAACCAAAACACAGTTTCAGCAGATTTCCCGAAAGGGTATAAAGGGTTCTATTGCATGAAATATGAGACTTCACAGCAACAATGGGTAGACTTTTTAAATTCTCTTACAGCTTCCCAACAGGCCAATTTACCCACTGCTGCATACAGTAGAAATGGCATTTCGTCATCTTCAGGTGTGTTCTCCACAACTTTGCCATTTGTTGCAATGAATTCTCTTAATTGGGCCGATGTAGCGTCATTTCTGGACTGGGCTGGATTGAGGGTAATGACGGAATTAGAATTTGAAAAAGCTTGTAGGGGTACTTCAACCCCAGTTACTGAAGAATTTGCCTGGGGCAATACTAGTTATACCAGCCACGCTACCACAATAACCAATGGTGGTTTGACCAATGAAGTGAGCGCTGCGTCTGGCGCCAACACCAATTTGACAGTAACAACAAATCCAGGAAGCAGTCCTTTGAGGGTGGGTAGTTTTGCTACATCATCTTCATCCAGAACGCAATCAGGAGCCAGTTTCTACGGTATTATGGATATGTCCGGGAATGTAAGCGAGCAGGTGGCCACAATGATAAATTATCAAGCTACAACGACTTCTTACACAGGCATACACGGAAACGGCGAACTTACCAGTTCCGGATATGCGGATGTGAGCAATTGGCCGGGCTTGGTTTCCGGTTTCATTTCAAGCGCCGGTATAGCGGCCTCTGCAACAGCCTGCAGAGGGGGCGGCTGGTACAATAACGGGGCGTTTAGCGCAGCATCAGTCGGAAAGGTTGCAGACAGGGCTTACTCACAGCTTAGCGTTCCCCCAACTAGCAGTAGGACGGATGTAGCAAATATTGATAGAGGTGCACGCGGCGTGCACACCAAGCCTATTACAGCATCTGAAACCAAGTAATTATTGGCCCTAAGCATATTAGGTGAAAAAACTCCTTTTTATAGCACTTTATGTAGCAACCCTGCCACTATATGCCCAATACACGGGCGGTGATGGTGATGGTGACATAAAAACCGGCATCAGTAGTAAATTATTGAATGGCACCGCCGGCACCACCGCCTGGTTTTTCGGGGGCAGTGGAGACGGCGATATCAAATCTTCTAAAAGCAGCATTTTAATGAACGGAACGGCCGGCGTAACCGCCTGGTTCTTCGGGGGTAATGGAGATGGCGATATAAAAACCCGCATTACTAGCTCCTACCTGGGCGAAATTGAATGGGTGGGCACCAACAGTACAGACTGGAATACAACCGGAAATTGGAGGCAAACCGTGCTTCCCGTAGATGGCCGCGTAAAAATCAGCAGCAGCGCGGTAAATGACCTTCACCTGGATCAGAACCGCACCATCAATACCCTTGATTTTAATAGTTCCGGTAAAAAAGTATGTCCGGGAAGTTTTAACCTTACCGTCAACAATGGTTTTGTGGGTGCCAATAGCAGCAGCTATGTAAAAACCACCGGCACCGGCACGGTAAAAACAAGCATCTCCAATGGGGGTTCTTTTGCCTTCCCTGTGGGAAATACAGACTACAATCCGGTTACCATTGCCAACAATACCGGCAGCAGCGACAATTTTGATGTGCGTGTGCTGAACGAAGTATACAGCAGCGGAACGTCGGGTACTTTGCTTTCAGATCCAAGGGTTTCTGCCACGTGGCTTATTAACAAAACATCAGGCACATCCAACGCCGGCAACGGTGTAGACCTAAGCTTTACGTTTGATGACGCTCAAAAGAAAAACGGCCTATCCAACGATAATAACATTCGGTTATATCACTACGGATCATCCTGGTTGAAACAATCCTCAAATGGCAGCATCAGTAAAACCGGAACTACGATTACATACACCTATCCCCAATACAAAGGATCTTTTTCACCGTTTGCATTAGGAGACGATGCCGTGGTGCTACCGGTTAACTGGCTGTATTTTAATTGCCAGCGTGAGGAAATTAACCGGGTAAATGTCGTTTGGGCGGTAACACAAGAGCAAAACGTGTCCGGATATACCGTGAGTCGAAGCACAGATGGGGTAATTTATAAAGATATTCACAGTATACCTGCGGTGGGAAATACCGTAGGCATACAACAATATGAGCATACCGACGCAGATGCGCCGTTGGGCACAGCGTATTATAAAATAACCCAAAAAGAACTCTCAGGGGTAAAATATGTAAGCGAAACTTGTGTATCTACCCTATCGCGTGCCATGCAGGTGGCCGATGTGGAGGTGTATCCCAACCCTACAGACAAAAAACTTATGGTTACTGCCATAGAACCCGAACGATCCTTTAGTTACAACCTGGTAGACATTGCGGGAAAAACGATACGCAAGGGGCACAGCATTGAAGGGCGGTCTGTGGTGGAAACATCCGATATTCCCACCGGTATCTATTATTTACACATACAGGGTTCCGGGATGTTGCTTAACAGAAAAGTGCTGATAAACCACTAAACACCTGCAGCATCAACCAGATAATCAGCGGCTTCCGGCCCTAAATTAAACAAAAGGTCCATCGCACTTACATTACCCTGAAACCCATGCC
>Ga0315899_10002775_pt1 | contig 19229 bp, 12 predicted proteins | sample LakEriMetagenome_2_FD_203518 | JGI IMG/M metagenome (GOLD analysis project Ga0315899, IMG submission 203518) | Freshwater fungal communities from buoy surface, Lake Erie, Ohio, United States - Buoy 4 MA112 | ecosystem: Environmental > Aquatic > Freshwater > Lake | place: USA: Lake Erie, Ohio... | reverse complement strand
ACAGGCGAGCCGTGCTGACGGCAGAGCACCTTGAGCGGATGGAGGCGGTCTGCCTGGGCGTTGCCGAGAAGATGGGCTTCCAGCTGCTGGAGTTCAACGGCGAGGCCGACCACGTTCATTTGCTGGTCGAGTACCCGCCCGCTATCTCGGTGTCGGCCCTGGTCAACGCGCTCAAGGGAGTGTCCAGTCGGATGCTGCGAAAGGAGTTCCCCCTGCGTCCGCACGGCGAGCACCTTTGGAGTCCGAGCTACTTCGCCTCAAGTGCTGGCGGCGCCACCATCGAAATGCTCAGGCGCTACATCGCTGAGCAGGATCGTCCTGAAGGCCATTCCTCCCCGCCCTAAAGGGCGAGGCTCCCTGGCCAAAGAATGGTGGCCCCTGTAAGTGGTCTAGTTGCCCTATGACCCTAGACTGTGTGGCAACTAACTGGTTTCGGGGGTAGGTGGCATTGATGATTCGAGGCTTATGGGCACCGCAGCCGTCGTTTTGGCAGCGGTTACTTGCGGGCAGCGACCCTTGGGTCCCGATGCGGTTGGAGGAGGTGAACGCCTTGTTACCGGACGGGCAGCGGTTGGATTTAGGCGACGATCGCTCTGGGCAATGGCCGAAGGCGATCCCTGTGCGGGAGGAGTGGATCACCGCTCACGACGCTGCGCAGCGGGTGTTGCAGGCAGCGCGGTCTTATCGGTTAATCACGGATGCGGCGTTAGAGCGTGATGACGTTGTCGCTTCGGTGCGGGGTTCCAGTTGGTCATCGTTGGACGCCATCCGATCGGGCGTCGAGGGTGTGACCTTATCTGGCGCGATTCTGCGTGCCAACGAAGTTGGTGCCTACCTCCGCGATCCAGCTGAGCTAGAGGCCTTCATTCATTTGATTGTGAATGGCAGGCAAGCGGAGGCATCCTTCGGCATCACAGCGGGTTTAGCGCTCTGGCTACCAGCGATGGTTGCCTTATGGCATCGCAAGCAGGACGAGCGATTAGAGGAGGAGCTCCTTTGGCGCATGTTGGCGTTCTACAAGCGGTTGAACGGAGAGGACGTCAGCGATGAGGAGATCGATGCTGCTGTGCAGTCACGTCTCTCTGTGCTGCGGTTCATGCAGGCGTTATTGCGGCAGCCTGGTGCGACATCGCATGCGTTGAACCGTTACTTCAGCCAGCAGTTGTGGGGAACCTTCGGCTGGTTAGGCGCTGCTGTGCAGTCGGAGGATTTGTTTTGGCGATCAGCGATTCTGGTCAGTGGTTTTGCTGTAGCTGCAGGTGGCGAGCAGGGTTACAACTTCTCTGACGAATCAGGTGCCGACGTTTTGAGTTGGTGCGGCGGCGACGCGCAGTTGTATGCGGCAGTGAGGGCATTGCAGCATCGCATTGCGTTGTTGTCGATTGCATCCGATCCGATACCTGTGATCAGCAATACGGATCCCGATGTTGTTGGGGCCGAGTTACGCCAGCTGCAAGCGATGCACGATCAGGTGTTTTCGATGACGCAGAGCTCAGAGCATGCGTTGATGGTTCGGAAGTTAGCGCCAGCGATTACAGAGGAGGTGTTGTTGACGGTGACAGCGCATGTGATGCGTTATCGGCGAGAGTTACTAGGCGGTCATCTCCCTGGGGCGTTAATGGATGGATTGTGTTGGTTGTTTTTGAACAGCTTGTATGACGAGCGTGCCAACTGGGGGAAGGAGAGGACAACGGTGATCAATCCTGTTTGTCTATCGAGCGGGCCGTGGTCTCAGGCGCATTACGAAAAGGAGAGTTTGCCGGCCTTTGACGATGGGACGGACATGTCGGAGATTTTCAGGGATTGGCGATTAGCCGAGACATTGTTCCCTTTGCTAGCTGCCGTCATCGGGAGGCTGTTGCGCAGTCATGATCAGTTGGGGGAGGAGCAGACGGTTTATGACACCGCGCTGGGTGCCTTCTTCCCAGAGCCGCTTCCTCTTGACATTGAGATCAGGGATTTTTTGACAGCGTGCGGTCGGATTATGGGAGCAGAGAAGGGTGGTGGGTTACGCGCCGAAGCGATCGCTGCAATGTTGTCGGTCGATTGTGATGAAGATGGGGTATTGGATTGGTTGGCGTGTCAGCCCTTCACGCTGCAGGATATTGAGCGGCAGATGTTGTTGTGTCGAGGAGACAGCGACGAATTAGCGATGGTGTTAGCCGGTGGGTTGTTGGAGACGAGAGGGAATGGGACGCATGCGTTACCTGACTGGGTTGCTTGCGAGTTGGATCTGATTGAGTTGTATCTGGCGGCTTACCGCTCTGAGAACGGACGCCCAGCTCCAGCCGGCTTATTGGATGCCATGCAGCGCGGTGTTGTTCGAGAGGCAGCTGCCAGCTCAGCCGCACCTGTAGCGCCGACCAGCGTTACCGGTGCAGACGTAGCGCCAAAGCGTAAGCGTGGTCGGCCGAGGAAGGCGCAAGGTTGAATTGCGGGCTCAACTGCGGTGGTTGGCATGAAAGCGCCGCAGGCGGGATTGGAATCCAAGCCAGCACATATCGAGTTCTTCGTTGTCGAGAAGTTCGATCTGTGGCGGTTCTCCTTCTGTGTTGAACAGAATGACAGCAGCGCCGGAGAGTGTTGACCAATCAACAGTATCGGCGTAGCGCTGTTTCAGGGCTTGGCGGTAAGCGGCGGCCTGAACGAAGTAGTCGGTCATCCATTCGCGTTTCTTGCGGATATGTCTTGACGTCTTCCAATCGATCACGCGCAGCTCGCCATCCAGTTCAGCGACGCAGTCGATGCAGCCGGCGTAGCCGGTGCCGAAATCCGATCGGCGTTGTTTGTCGTCCCAGAACACGTTGCCTTCGATCAAACGAACGTGATCGATTCGCGGCAGGACGTAGCTGGCGCTGATCCAAAGCTGGTCAACCTCTCCTGTCATCCCGAGCCGATCCGTTTCGGCTTCATCCAGCAGGGAGAGCTGAGCGGGAGCGCAGACGAGCTCATTCTCCAGGCGTTTATGGAGCTGGGTGCCTCTGGTAGCGGCGTGTTGTCTGACCCGTTCAGCTTCGTCCTGTCCGATGCGCTCCTCCCAAGACCGGATCCAGGTCTTGTCGGCCGTGGCGCCGAGAACGGTTGTCACACCTGGTCTGACCTGATCTCCGATCTGATAAAAGCGCCGGCGCCCTTCCCAGACGTACTCCTTCTCGATCGGGGGGAGCAGGGAGACAGAGCGTGCCAAAGCTGGTTAGCGGGGTAGGATCACAGTGTAAGTGCTTCCCCAACCCATTTCTCCAAACAACTAACCAGGACAAGGACCCGATGGATTTTTCGATCAACGTGGGTCTGTTCAGCGCGGTGCTGGCGAATTGCCAGACAGCGGTCACGTCATTGCAGCTGAGTCGTCAATCCATGGGTCGCGCTTTATGCGTAGCCGATGTGGAGCGCGGCGTGCTGTCTGTTTCCGTCACGGGGCTGAGCGGGCATTTCAAGCAGGAGATCAAGGCGCAGGTGCGCGAGCCTGGCGCTGTGATGTTGAGCATCCCGAGTGTGTTGCGGGTGCTGAAGTTATCGGACAAGGGAGGGGTGTTCGGCTTCGATCTGCTGGACGGCATCCCTGGCCACGAAGCGGACGGTGCTTATTACCGGTTGCGTTATCCGGTGAAGGCACCTGGTGTTGGCGATCCGGTGTCGGTTCAGTACGCCAAGGCTGACGGCAGCGACATGCTTGTCACGCCAGCGAAGTTGGCGATCAGCCCATTGTGTGTCGACTGGAGCAAGGCGCGTTCGATTCGTGTTCCTGCCGGGCTTTTCACGCAAGCCAGCGAGCTCTTTGATCCTGCGCGTTCAGCGGGAGTGAAGGCAAAGGAGATGCAGGTGCATCTGGACATTGAGGCGGGCGACGAGATCTGGTTTGCAACGACCAGCGGTGCTGTGACGGCGATCTTCAGGGCAGCGGTGGCGGTTGACGGGTTGGAAGGTGGGCTCCAGGCTGCTGTCCCGTTTGAGACGTTTGGCGCTTTACCTGCGCTGCTCAAGGCCTTTCCTGACCCGATGGTCGACGTCTTATTTCCGCTTGGTCCCAGCGGGCAGGCAGCGGCGGTGAAGGTTGTCGGTGTGGGTTGGGAGTGTTATGTGGAGACGGTGTCAGCGCACCGTGTTCAGCCGAACCCAAGGAAGCGGGAGTGGAACCGGCAGTTGCCGGTGCAGGCGAATGTCGTTGTCACCAGGACAGGTCCTGGCGGCGGTCAGCTGTTGGATCTGTTGCGGCAGGCCGAAGCGTTTCGCGCATCGGGCATTGCGGTGGCGGTGGATCGCAGCGCCTCTCAGCTGACGATCAAGGCCTCGAGCCTGATTGGGCGCTGCGACCTGATCTGGCCGATCATCGACATGGCGGAGGGTGCTGCCGTCCCTGGCGACTGGGACATCGTGTTGCAGCCGAGAACCATCAGGGCAGCGGTCGACGCTTTGCCCGATGAGGGGATGGCCGATCGCTTGGAGCTTCAGTTTCTGGCAGGCGCCGGGGCATGGGAAGCCGAGCAGACCGCTGTTCTCGCCCTCCGTTCAGAGGTGGCCGACGGGTCGGCCGACGCCCTTCTTTATCTCGCAGGTACGAGCCGATGAGCAACAACAACAACAACAACAACGACCAAGGACCAGCTGTTTTCAAGGACATTGCGCAGCAGTGTCGTCCGACCTGTTTTGCCCAAGTCGTTGGGCAGGACGTGGCGATCCAGACAGTGCAGCGGCTAATTGCGCGCAAGAGCCTTCCACCGACGCTCGCCTTGATGGGCCCACCGGGAACGGGCAAAACGACGACGGCGCGGCTGGTGGCGATGGCGTTGAACTGCGCCAATCCCGACGGCCCTGGGGAGCCGTGTGGTGTTTGCTCGAGCTGCGAGCTCATTCAGCGCGGAGTGCACCCTGACGTCTTGGAGGTCGACTGCGCGACGGCCGGTGGTGTCGACGACATGCGCGAGTTGATTCAGACGGTCGGGTTACGGGCGCAGCGCGGCGTCGTTCGTGTCGTTGTGCTGAACGAGTTTCAGGAGGCCTCTGGCCCGGCGCGCACGAGTCTGGCGGGGGTGTTGGAGGAGCCGCCGCCGAACGTCGTGTTCTGTTTGACGACGACGAAGCCAGCATCGATTCCGGCTCCGATCATGACCCGGTGTCTGCAGCTGCGGTTCAACCCGGTCGGGGATGAGCCGTTGCGCGATTGCCTTGGCGAGATCGCAGAAGAGCTCGGTCTGGTGTTGGAGCCAGAGGCGTTGAGCGAGCTGATTCGGATGTCGAACGGCAGTGTGCGCACTGCGGTGAACGCCTTAGGCCGGCAGATCGGTGTCACCACGGCGATCACTGCTGACGACATCAAACGGACGGCGGCGCCGGTGGATGAGCAACGGGTTGCCGAGCTGGTCTTGGCCATCGGCAGCCGTAGTCCGATCGTGGCGTTGGAGGCGTTGCAGAGCATCCCCAGGGCGCTGCGCAGCTTCGACTATGTGCTGAGCCCGTTGCTGAGCCAACTGCATGCGCTGTACCTGCAGGCAGCGATGCCAGGCACAGACGTCGCTCCGTTCGTTGATTGTTCCTCAGCTGTTCTCAAACGGCTGCTCCCGCTGGCAGCGCAGGTCGGTGCCGCCCAGGCGGCGGTGTGGCTGGATATAACCGACGGGATTGCCTACAGGCCATCTCGTTTGATGAGCGACGACGCTCATCTACAGATGCTGCTGGTGCGCCTGTGTCACACCGGCCCCGGCCATGGGCAGGGGCAGGGGCAGCTGCATAGCTCGAGCATCGGGCAGGCTGAGTCACCAGCGGTTCAGGTGCAGGCAGCGCCGGCGGTCTTGCCTGCGGCCGTTGCTGCGCAGGTCGCTGCCAGGGAAGAAGCGCGTAGCGGCTACGCAACGACCTTCGCTGAGATCGGCTGGGCAGCAGCGGAGAAGGCTGTTGCTGAATCAGGGAATGCAGTGTTGAAGCAGGGCTGGGCTGCGATCAAGCCGGTGCGTGTCGAGGCCACGGTGCTGACAATGTCAGCGCCATCACGCGGCAGCGCCAAGTCAGCGCGTTCAGCGTTGGAGAAGGTCCTGCTCGAGGCTGCAGCCGGTGCTCTGACGGCCATTGTCTGGGAGGCAAGCCGTTGAGCGCTGCTGTTCACCTGATTCACGGCAACGACCCGGACGCTGCGTCCAGGGCGATCCAGGATCGCGTTCACCATGCCTTGGCTGCTGTCCCTGAGCGCGATCGTCCGTTGCTGCTGCGCAGCTTTGATCTGGCGGATCTGGGCATCACAGCGATGCGTTCGGAGTACGCCGAGCCCTACCTGGCGCTGCGTCACGGGCAGCTGCTGCCTGGGCCGTCGGTGACGGTTTGGCGCCATGCCGATCTGCTGTTCGATCTGAATGAAGAGGCGCGTTGGTACCCGACGCGGGCGATCGAGCACGCCGCCCCTGGGGCAGTGCTGATTGTTCAGTTCAAGAAGTTCTCAGAGATGTCGGAGCTCGGCATCTCCATCGTGCAGGCCGTGTCCCTGACCAGCGGAGGGAGCGCGACGGTTTGCGCCAAAGCCGGCCTTTACGACAAGGCTGGAAAGGCTGCCCTGGTGCGGCGGGTGGCGGTGGAGTGCGGTGTTGCCGACCGGCTGGACAGCGCAGCTGAGAAGGAGCTGGTGACGTTGAGCAACGGCTCGGCGCAGCAGGCCCGGTTGATGCTGACGCGTTTGCGCGATGTCACCGGTCAGGATCCAATCCTGCTGGGCGACATCCGGCGGCACTGCAGCGCCGACGCATCTGTTTTCGATGTGATGGACGCTGTCATTGCGGGGAACAGCAGCAAGGCCCTGCGAGCGATCCAACAGCTGCAGGCAGACCGCCAGCTGCAGAACTTGCGTGCAATGCAAGGCGCCATCACTTACTGCGTCAGACGGGCGGCGATGGTGATCTGCTCGCCTTCCGATCTGGCTCGGGCCAACGCTGCCTGGGAGATGAACGTCAGTAAGGGCGCTGCCGATCGGCTGCGCCACTCCTGTTCACCCAATCGGATTTTTGCGATCTGGGATGTGTTGTTGCGTTGGGAAGCCGACGAGCTGGCGGGCGGTGTTGAGAATGCGCGCCGGCGGCTGGAGCAGATCGCGGACTGCGCGCGAATCGCCTGAACTTCAAATCGCCGGTTTGCGCTTGAGCGGCTGCCCGCTCTTCGACAGACCGGCCTCTTCACGCAGGCGATACCGGATATGACGGCGCATCGTTGCTGAGGGGCAGGAGCGCGGCTTCGGATCGATGTGCATGGCACGGCCGGATTCGGCCAGCAGCCGGCAATGCTCAGCCAGCGCACCAGGCAGCAACCGGTAGGTGCGCAGCAGCCCATCGTCAGGAACGCCCTTTTCGATGTCGGCCAGGATGGCAAGCGTGATTGAAGGCAAAGCGAACTCCTCCTGCCCACCTGCTGGCAGAACTGGGCTGTCCTCCTCATTATCGCAGCTGCTAGAGCGAGCAGTTGCCCTATCTGGTTCAGTTTTGACACCGTTCCGCTCGAGCACGAGGCGTTTGAGTTTGCCGCCGACAGGGAGGGACTGATCAGCGACGAGCCAGTGCACGCTGGGTGCTCCGTCGGCCCAGGTGATGGTGAAGCCTTCTTTGTAGAAGCGGTCGACTTGTTCCTGCAGGATGAGCAAGTACGCCGTTCGGCTGAACAGGGTTTCTCGCCCGCCGATCTCCATCCGAGCGACGAGGCGTTTGATGCGAGCAACGACCCAGCCGACGCGGCTGGCGTTGAGTTCCAGGCGCTGCTGCAGGGACGCAGGGAGCTGGTGTTCTGCAGCGACTTTGCTGACCAGTCGGCGCTGGACATCAGCGAATTCATCAAGCCGTTGCAGGGTTTCCTTCTCCAGCTGCGGAAGTTGCTCCCTGGTGATTGTTCGGCTTTCGTTCAGAACGGCGTCTTTGCTTGGCCCGGTCGTTTTGATCGTCCAGGTCCTAGCCCAGCGCTCGATCTCGGCGGCGGTACCGGAGAAGGGCCATGGCCAGCTGAATTCAGGATGAGACCAAACGATGGGATCGGGTTCAGCGGCGACTTTGGCGTGAACGTTGACGATGCGCAGCTCCCGCCCAACCCGTTTGACGGACAGGCGCACGACATCGCCAGGTCCGGCAGCGCTACCAAGACGGCCGGCAAGGCGCAAGACGCGTGTCTTCCAATTCGGGTGGCGACCGGCGCGCCCGGCCGGTCTTGGGATGTTCCTCCCAACCCTGATGAACACAGCACGACCTTTTTTGGAGACAGGAGTCGTCTGATTGCTGACGCTGCCCTGCACAACAAACTCGCCATCAACGGCGCTCCGATCGGCGCTACCGATGACGAGGAAGGCCAGTCCTTCCTCCCGATGGGTTCTTGGGTAGACGGCCCAGAGGCGAACCTGCGCCGCCTGCTCCGGCTGAGCTGCAAACCAATGCAGCAAGGCCGGTGCTGCTGTCGCTGAGAAGACCTCGCCGTCGGCTGCAGCGATCAACTGCTGCCTCTCCGGTACGAAGACACCGGCGATCGCCCCCAGCGCCTGTGAGCGCCATGGCGGCGCCCAACCTGCAGCACTGCGCAAGGACTTGATCTGGACAGCAGATTCGGCCAACAAAAAAGCCCGGGGTAGACCCCGGGCATCGTTCCATATCGCTTACGCGAATTCAACCTTCAGCGACGCCCCAAGTTTTGCCAGGGGTGAGTTCAGCACCGATGCAAGAGCCGTATTCCGAGAAGGAGACGGACTTGACGATGAACCAGAGATCGATCGGCTCACCTGACGCGATCCGGCGATCGGTTTCTTCCCTGAACCGCTCCCAGGCGTTGTCAACCCATTTGCAGGCAGAGCTGGCAGGAAAGACCCGGGGCAGGCCGGGAACAGCGAGGCGCATGGTGCGTTGCATCTGGCCGTAGCTGGTTTTGGCGCGGGCGCAGTAGGCAACAGGGATGTGCACCGGAGCGACGTTCTCGCCGATGCGCTGCAGCTCCATCGCCCTGGCGATGTGGATATGGCCGCCGGCGGCTGTGTTGAGCCGATCGAACGACGTTCGGATCTCTTCAGCGATCTTCTGTGCAGCGTCGGCGGCGGAGTAGTCCGCCCAAGTGGCGTAGCTATGCACATCGAGCTCAGCTGCTTGCAGCGCAGAGTTGAGCTGCGCACGCTCCTCCTTGAGACGGTCTGTGTTGCCTCCCTTTTCGATCAGCGCGTTGACCGCGATCCGGTTTTCGCGAATGGTGCTCAGGCGCCATTCAGCGAAGTTTTCCGGCCCGATGATCAAAGGGGTGCCTGCCGCGGCCGTAGCCGAAGCGGACTCAGCCGCCGCTGCTGCTGCTGCTGCTGCCGCAAGGCCTTTTGCCTTGGGCGTCGCGTAGGCGATCGGCACGGCCGGGACATCGTCCAGCAGGCTGAGCTGAGTGCGCTCCGGAGCGGCGACCGCTGCGGTGGAGTCCTGGAAGCTGCCCAGCTCACCACCGCCGGCAAGGTGCTTGTTGAGGGCGATGAGAGTGGCGTAGGCCTGGCTGTCCAAGAAATCGAAGGACAGGCGCTTGTCGGTCGGCTCGAGCTCCAGGAAGGTCAAGCGCTCGAGCAGGGTCTGCTCGGTGACGCCGCAATGGTGAGCCAGCTCAGCCATAAACCGAGCAGCAGGGCGGTAAGCCGGAGCCGCTACAGGCTCGGCGTCTTCTTCTTCTGCAGTGAGCAGAGTTGTGATCGCCGCTGCGATGTCAGCCAGGGCGCCCTGGCAGGCGTTGGACACGGGTCGCGAAACACTTGAAAGCACGGATCGCATCAGAACGGCTGCCGCTTGCAGCTGCTCTTCACCACGGCCAACACCAGTGACTGGTGTCGTTGTCAAAAGGAGTACTCCTCCGCTGGAAAGTTGGGGCGTCGCCGCCCTTGGTGGAAGTGTAACGCTTACCTGCTTGCGTTCGCCTGGAGATATTGGAGCAGAGCGGTTTTATGGATCCGGATGACGGCCCGCTCGGACGAAGGCGTGACGTTGATCCAGCAGTCCGTCGGCCAGCCGCCCGGCAGGCCATGGCGAGTCGCGTCGATCTGCCGGCGCACACTCTTGATGCTGATTCGCAAAAGGTCTGCCGTTTCGGCAGGCGTCAAAAATTCCTGGCTGCTGTCCATGCTGGTTAGTGGAGGGACTAGCGGGCACTGCTGCCCACTAGCGCGAGCCTAGACGCGTCAGAGGCGAACGCTTTAAGCTATGCAAAGCGCCAACCAAACCCTCCAATGCCTGTCCGTTCGATCCCTGGGCTCTCGATCGCCGTCGACGAAGCGGCCGGCACGGTGACGCTTGGGAGGGACGTGTTCAAGCTGGCGCCGCCACTGGATCCGGAGGAACCGCTGACCGTTCGTCAGCTGCGGGAACGAATTCGGTTCATCGACGGCCGAAAGTTGACCCTGCAGACAGTAGCTAAGATCACCGATTTGCACGAAAGCAGCGTCAAAAACTACGAATACGGTGCAAGCAAGATCAACTTACCGCTGCGCACGTTGGCTATTTATCAAACCCTACTCCAGGTGGACACGGGGGATTTGTGGGCTGCATCGGAGCTGAGCAGGGTGATGAACAGCGCTCCGGACACGCGTGTGCACGACCCTGAGCCAGGGAAGCGGCGGCGCAACAAGATCATTTGAGGGAGCGCTGGACAGCGCCTCTAGGCTTTTACCGGCAGCTCCGGCTGCACCTTCTACTAACCAGCTCGTCTCGTGCCAGGCACACCAAGACTTTTCGCGCCAGCCGGCGGCGACCTTGCGCTTCAGGTCGTCGTCGGCTTCGCAATGGGGAGGCCGCTTGCGCGGCCCTGGCTAACCAGCGGGCCTGAGATTTCTGCATCCCAGGCCCAGAGGACTGCTCAGGTCATCGGTGCTGTTGGCACCTCGCTGAGCATTCGAGAGCAAGCCTACGGCAGTTCGGGTCGACCCGCGCCGGTGTCCCAATGAGGGGTGTTCACCGGGCGCTGCGCGCGATCAAGGGTGCCGAGCCTTGTCCCTGCTGCGGCAGGACGAATGCCGAGCTGAACGCAGCGTTCGGCAAGAAGAAAAAGAATCCAGCGCCGTGCAAATTCGACACTGCGGGCTCCTTCGGTCTCTGTTCGTCAGTGCGCAGCCAGGGAGATGTGCCAGCTGGTTGGTCCTATGCCGGCACGACATCCAACCCCAGGGTGTTCGGCACCTGCGTTGTTCGTGATCTGCGCGACGCGACGGCCAACAGGGTGCGCGAGCAATGGAAGGCAGTCGAAATCGCGGCAGAGCGGAAGGAGCTCAACACTCGGCAGCAGGCCCGGTTTCAGCAGAAGAAAACGAAGATCGAGGCGACGTTCGACCTGTATGACGCAGCGGCGGCCTCTGGCGATGCCGCGGAGCAGCAGCTCCTTTTGGAGCGGGTTCAGGCCTGTGAGCGCGACATTGCCGCCATCCGTACGAAAGGGCTGACAACGGCTGTCAGCGGGATGGCCGAGCTCAGCAACCCGGCGATCGAGCAGAGCGTCAGAAAGCGCCTGATTGATCCGGAGGGTTTGCGGTTTGAGGCGCTACGGCGCGCAGCGATCAAGCAGCCGCAGGCCGGCGCCTTTCCTGCCTTGGCGGGGTCTCCGCACTGCGACGCCGAGGGTCGGCTTCTGGTTCACCAGGGGGATGCCGTTGTGTTGGCGGCCGACATGCACGGGCGCATCACCGGGCTGCAGACCATTACCGACCCGCGCCGAAACGGACCTGGGAAATACGCCTACCCAGAAGCTGGCCCTTCGTTCCAAGAGATCAACGGCACGGCCGTCAATCACCTGGCGATCGACACAGCGCGAGGGCTGGATCGGGCCAGCTTGTTCACCTCCAGCCCGCTGATCCCGCTGCTCGAGCAATCGACCGGGGCGAGTGTGTTTGCTGTTGATGGTGCAGCGAAGGCCTGGTTCACCAGCGCGATGACCGGGCATCTGACGCTGGGAAGCGTCGGCGCCATGCACGACCGCACCATCAATCAGATCCGCTGCGCCCTTGATGAGCTGGAAGCGCAGCTGGGGAAGCAGCCCACGCTCTACATCTGCTTGGACGCTGCTGACGTCACAAACCCGTCGGGAATGGTTGGGCGCCTGGCCTGGATCTACAGGGAGCTGTGCGCTGCTGGGTACAGCGTCTTCTTCCTGTGGTGGGGGCAGCGGCGCAAGAGTGACGGCGACATTGACGAGCTGCTGCACAGGGAGCATCTGCTTGGCAGCCACCACAGCAGCAGTTTCAGCAAGCTGACGTCCAGGGAGGTTCTGGCCCTGCAGCCCGATGAAGCCAGGCTGGTGTCTGAGCGGATCATGCAAGGCAAGCGGCGCTCAGGGGCACAGCTGATTCCTGCGGCGGAAGCCGCCATGCTGCCGATCGAGACCCCATTCGACGACAACCCGGCGACGGATTTCTTCATCGCCGACGCCAGCAAGGCGGAGATCGTCAGAGCGATCAACGAAGCGATCGCTGCCGGGTACAGCGCTGCCCTGTTGCACCTCGAGACCGGTGCAGGCAAGACGTACGCGATGGTCGACATTCAACCGGAAGAGATCGACGGCTGCAGCCGGGTTGTCATCACCAGCCCTCTAGCGCTGACAGTGGCGCACGAGTATGCGCGCACGCAGCCGGACATCGTTGCTGTTCGCGGCAAGGACTGCGGCAGAACCCAACTGGAGGACGGGCGGATCGTGCGCAGCGCCGATCCGATGGATGCCAACCAGGTGCTCCGGCCCAACTGCTCCAAAGGGCTCACCATCGATTACATGCGCAGCGCCAACGCCGACGGCGTCGCTCGTGAGATCTGCGCCAAATGCAGCGATCGCCCGCGCTGTATGACGACACCGGGCTGGTACTTGGCCGATCGCGGCGATGCCAAAGCGGCACGGCGGATCATCGCCGATCCCGGGAGCCTGCAGACCGAGAACGACATCTGGAACCGTGAGGGCACTGCGTTCTCGAGCCGTCGGCGGGATCGCCCAGGCACTGTTGTTGCCTGCGACGAGTCAGCGACGGTGCGCTGGTCACAAACCGTACGGGTCGATTGGAACGAGATGGCCGCCACCTACCGGCAGGTGGAGCCCTTTCTGCAGCAGAGCGAGAAAAGCCTGTTCCAGGAGCTGCTGCGAATGCCCAAGCCGAAGAACTACGACGCGATCGTCGCAGGAGATCTTCGGGTCAAGCTGGTCGGCTCCAGGCTGCCGCGGCACCTGCAGTTCAAGAGAGCAATCGCCTTCGAGCTTGAGTGCGTCAAAAGCCAGGACCGGCAGCGCCAGCTCCGCAAGCTCTGGCTCCCTCTGCTCGTTCGCTTCCTATCCGGCAAGGGAGATGAGTACGTCGCCATGGACGCCAGCGGGCTGTCCTTCACGGCCAAGAACGCAGGAATCACGAGTGCCTTCAAATCGGGCGGGATTCAGATGCTGGTCTGCGCTGATGCAACAGGCAGCCGGCGGGAGCTGGAGCTCCGGCTCGGCCGCCGAGTCGCCATCATCCGGCAGAAGGCAAAGCCGCTGCCCAAAGGACACCGAGCAATTCAGGTCGTAGGGCTTGGCGTCGGCACCGGTTACGGGCGCTCCGCCATCACGCGCTGGCTGATGCGCATGGCCCGGCAGGCGCTGCCTGCCTATCTGGGCATCCCGGACGATCTGGCGCAGCGGGCGATCGGGTACGTCGACATCAAGAGGGCGCTGCAGGCGGAGTACGAACCGCAGCAGCGAACAACGGCATTCAGGGCCGGCAGCCGAGGGATCAACACCCTGTCTGACGTCAGCGCCCTGGTGCTCAACGGCACGCCCAGGAAGAATCTGCTATCGCAGTGCGCCGAGTGGGCTGTGCTCACCGGGGAGCACCTGCATCCAGGCGACAGCATCGATGTCTGCCGCTACATGCCAAGCAGCCTCAGCGCCGAGAACGGCACATGGATCAGCTTCGAGCAGGCGCATCAAAACGTCGCGTTCCGGCAATGGAGTGCTGAAGAGCTGCAGGCCGAGTTCGTGCAGGCCAAGGGCAGAGGCCGGTTCAACCGTCGCAGCGATGACGAGCAGACCTGGATCGTCAGCATCACGGACGCGGCCCTTCCTTGGGAAAACACCATCGTCCATATCAACGACCTGCTCGGCGAAGAGGTGGTCGCAGCGATGCGCAGCATCGGCGACGACCGTGTGATTCGATCGGCCTGGGCAGGGCTGCCGCAAGCCAGAAAAACAGGCCTGTGCCTGGCGGATGCGCTCAATGTCGATCCTGCCCTGCTGGCCGATCGGGCGTCGTTCGAAGACAGCAGAGATGAGCCCTGGGCCAGGGCTGCCCTGGCTGCAGCTGCTCGCTCGGCCAGCCGGAATTACGCGCGAACCGCCGGTTTAGGCAATCCAGACAGACAAACCGCTTCCACTACTGCTAGGGTTGAGGGGTCGACGGTCAACGCCTTCATTACGGCAACAAAGACCTAGGAAGTCGGCACAACCAGCACATCCAGAGGACTCTTTCCTTGGCTGATTCCCTTTCAGAGATCAACTACGAGAACCTGCGGCAGGGTCTCGGTTTTGCTTTTGCGGATCGAATCCGCGACGTCCCTTCCAACGAGTGGGTCGGCTTCTCCGAAGCCGATTGCTACAACACCCAGACGGAGCTCATGAAGGTCGGTATCCCTGCTGCTCAGGCAGAAGGGATGGCCGCTTCTGCCGTCGTTCTGGCCGACCTGGCAACTGCCGCGATGGCCAATGTCGATCCATCCAGCATGAACGAGCGGGATCTGCTGGACGGCAGCCCGATCGTGCTCGTCGCCTTGGTCAACGGCGGCGCCATCGAGCAGACCGACAAGGTGAAGATCGCCAACGCCGGCGGTGTCCCTTCACTGTGTTTCGGTCGGGTCGCTGTGCCGATCGAGCAGAAAGGCGATGTCTTCACTGTTGGTGCCCTCGAGGCCATGGGCATTCAGAGCCAGCAGGAGAAGGGCGGCAAGAGCGGCAGCTACTACGTCCACCACACGATCTTCACGGATGGGGAAACCTCTCAGAACTTCCCAGTCCGTTTCAAGACGGTAGAAGGCATCGCCGACGCCTTACTTGCTCAGAAAGTGCGCTCTGGCGCCAGCATCGCCGATTTCCTGGATACAGCCAGCTCTGGCGGAACAGGCAATCTCAAGACCCTGACTGCCGGCGGTGTCTACAAGGTTGAAGGCGTCACCGCCAGCGCCAATCCTTTCAAGAACGGTGCTCCGCGCTTCGCTCTTGACCTGGGTTCGCACGGTCGGTTCTGGGCCCAGAAGGGCGCTGCAGAGTTCCTCTCTCACTTCTGTGACGCTGCAACGATGCAGATGTCACCAGAGGTCGCTGATTACGTTCGGGATGGGCTCTTCCTGCGCATGCTGTCGATCAAAGCGATCGACGACAAGCGCTCTTCAGTGGAGTGTGACCTGCGCTTTGCCGCCAGTGTCGACCTGAAAGCTGTGATCGGCGGAGCAGCTGCTCCGGCAGCCATCGCCCCGGCTGCAGCAGCTCCTGCAGCAGCTCCTTCGGCTCCCGCTGAAGATCCTGCTGAAGATCCTGGCGACGACGCTACCGCTGACCAAGGCACCGAGCCAGAGGTCACTGACGACGACATCTTTGCCGTCGCGCCGGCGGAGGCGCCTGCAGCGCGCAAGCGCTCCCGCCTGGGCGGAGGTCTGAAAGCGGCTGCCGCTGCCGTCTGAAGCGAACAACAGCAAACGGGCCGCTTACGCGGCCCTTTTTGTCTGCGAACTAACCAGCTATGGCACACGAAGAACGGCCCTATCAGGTCGATCAGATCGAAGATATTGATCGCCTTCTAGAAGAGGGACACACCCGGATCCTGGCCTGCGCCGATTGCGGCACCGGCAAGGGAACAGTGACGGCCATTCTCGGGGAGATGGCCATCAAACTCGGACTGAAGGTCCGCATCATGCTTCCCAGAGAAGCGTTGCTCGAGCAACAGGCCAATCGCTTCTTCGACGGCGGGCTGCCCAAAGAGCGCTGCACAATCCTGGCCGGCGGCCGCAACTTCGACCCTGACGCTCAGGTCTGGATCTGCAGCCAGCAAACGCTCAGCCGCCGGATGGATTGGCTTCGAGAGCTCCCTGATTCTCAGCGGCACGCCCTATGGATCATCGATGAAGCCCACGACACAAGCTTCTCAAAACCGGGGCTCTATGTGCTGAGCAAGGAGTCTGGCGTGATCGCTGTGATTGGTATGACGGCGACGCCCTACAACCTGGGCACCAAGCGAAACCTGCGTGATCTTTACGACGTCGTTTCCAGCATCAATCTCAGCAAGCCGGAGCTGAACGCTGCTGGCTACACCGCACCAGTGAAATACAGGGTGATGCCGAAGGACGGCGCCAAGCCTGAGCTGAGCGGTGTCGGGAAGCTCGGCGGTGAGTACAAGTCCAAAGAGCTGGCCGTCGCCTGCGATCAGCCACAGCTGATCGAGCACCTCCTGGATGAGACAACCAGGGTCACCGGCGGTGAGCTGCGGACATTGTCCTTCGCTGTCAACGTCGCCCATGCCAACTCCATCCACCAGGCAGTCCTTCGACGGGGATGGAGCAGCGCTGTGCTGACCGGAGAAACGCCGCCAGCTGATCGCCAGGCGATGTACAAGGACTTCAAAGAAGGATCGCTGCTCTACCTGAATTCATGCGAGTGCCTAACACTCGGCTTTGACGCCCCAGAGGCCGTCGTCGCTCTATGCGCCAGACCGACGTTATCGAAGGCGCTTTGGCATCAAATGTGCGGGAGAGTCGGTCGGCCTGCACCTTGGTCTGGAAAAACGCACGGCATTGTTTTCGATCAACCTGGCAACTGCCTCAAGCTCGACGTTCCGGAAACCAGAACAGGACCATACGCGTTTGAACCGGACAAGACGAACAGGAAAGCAGGAAAGGAAGGGCTGCCGATGAAAGCCTGCCCGGAGTGCGGTTTGTTGCAGTCGAATTTTCGCCTGGAGTGTGAAGAGTGCGGCTACGAATTCCCTAAGGCAGACAAGATCACAACAGGGCGAGAGATGGTCGAACTCGACATCACAAGCAAGATCAAGAATCTCGAGCAGACCAGGGAGCGTAAGCTCCAGTCGCTGTTGAAGACAGCGATGCGCAACGGCTACATGCCGCAATGGGCTGGGGCCAAATTCGCTGAGATCTACGGCGGCTGGCCTGATAAACAGTTCCTGCTGCACCGCCTGTTCCCAACGCCGACCCAGGCTGATGCGGCGGATTACCTGCGGTACCTGGCAGGTGTCGCCAACAAGAAAGGCAGAGATCGCCTCTGGATCAACAACCAGTTCCAGACCGAATTCGGCACCAGCTTCTGGGTGGAGGACATCGTGAAGGCAGACCCCATGCTCTCCGTTCTTCCGGTGATGGCGCCAGCCAGTAACGGCGTGCTTGCTGCCTTGCGCAGCGCTTAAATTGTCTGCATCAACTAACCGGCATGAGAACCTATCAACCTGGTCCGTACCAGACCTGCACGACTGATGCTGAGGTCGTCGCGGCCATAGCGCACCTTCGGGCGCCAATTCCGGTCAGCGCAACGACCGGAGCTGCCGTCGGCTGGGACATTGAGACATCGGGCTTCCGGAGTCGGGAGGATATTTGGTGCCTCTCTCAGTTCAGCAACGGCGAAGCCAACTACCTGATCCCTTTCAAGGAGCTGACAGCGAAGGGAAAAGGCGCCGTTCTTGACTTCTTAGCTGACGATGGCAGTCGCCCCCAGCTACTGGTCTGGAACGCGCAGTTCGAGTGGCAGTTCGCCAAAGCGAACGGCGCCGATATCCAAGGCGGGTTGACCGACCTGATGTTGATGGCCGAGTGCATCCAGGCAAGCACCAACTACGACCACGACCTGGAGTCCAATGTCGCCAAATACCTCAAGCGCGCGCTGCCGAAGAATCAGCAGACGTCGTATTGGGCTGGGCCGTTTCTCAGCTACTCCAAGCACATGAAAGATTACGCCGCCTGTGATAGCGAGTGTGAGCGGCCCTTGTATGACGTCCTGAACAAGCTGACCTCTACCTACGGGTTGGAGGAGATTGTGGAGCTGAATCTGGCCTGCGCGATTCCCTACGCCCGGATGAGCTACCACGGCATGGGCATGGACGCTGAGGGAATGGCTGCGCTTCAGAAGCGCAAAGCGGAGGAAGCTGCTCGGCTGCGCCCTGGCGTGTACCAGGCGATGCACGACTGGCGCATCAAGAATGGGCTGCCCGGCTACAACGAAGCTCAACAGGTGCTCGCCTTGGATCCGGAGCTTGATCCGCTGGGCGGACTTGTTCCTGGGTTCGACATCGACAGCCCGACGGAGCTCGGCCGTCACCTGGTGCGTATGGGAGTGCCATTGGAGCAAACCGATGACTCCCTTACCAAGGCGAACCCTGGTATTGAGAAGCAGGCGTTCAAAACAGCGGCAAAGGAACTGAAAGAGCACAGCGACACCTACCCCTTCATCACGCAGCTTCTGGAGTACAAGACAGTCAGCACTGAGGCCGAAGACGCGGCCAAGTACCTGGCCGCCTGGTCGAAGAAGACAGGGCGGATGCACCCTGGGTTCAACATCAACTACTGCGCCACCGGCAGAAGCTCGAGCAGCCGTCCCAACTGCCAGAACATGCCGAGAAGCAAAGCGTTCAGAGGGCTGATTATCCCAGCACCAGGAAATGTCTTGCTGATCTGTGACTTCAGTCAGATCGAACTCCGGGTGATGGCACAGATAACAAGGGATCCTGTGATGCTTGCTGCCTACAACTCAACGGACAAGGTGTTGGGTGACCTGCACAGGCGAACAGCAGCTGTTTTGAATAACATCGCTCCGCACGAGGTAACAGATGAACAGCGCAGCAAAGCAAAGAACATTATCTTTGGGGTTATGTATGGCATGACAGGTAGAAGCCTGAAAAGCTATATGTTCAGCAACTTCAACGTGCGCCTAACGCTGGAAGAGGCTGTTATATACCACCAGCGCTTCATGGAGCAGTATGTCGGAGTCAGGGAGTATCACGCTGAAATTGAGCGCAAGATCCAGGCAGGAGCACTGCAGGAGATCCGATCAATCGGCGGCCACCGTCGCCTCCTATCTGGAGATGACGCTCGCTTAAGCCTGGTTGCTAATGCTGCCGTGCAGTCCTGCGCGGCGACCATCATGAAGGAAGCGGCGGTAAATATCCAACCTGTATTCGACGAATTTGGAATCAGCTCCGCTAAACTAATAAATATCGTGCACGACGAGGCCGTGGTTGAGGTTAGCCAAGAGGAGTCAGAAACGGCCCT
>Ga0315899_10002774_pt1 | contig 19233 bp, 18 predicted proteins | sample LakEriMetagenome_2_FD_203518 | JGI IMG/M metagenome (GOLD analysis project Ga0315899, IMG submission 203518) | Freshwater fungal communities from buoy surface, Lake Erie, Ohio, United States - Buoy 4 MA112 | ecosystem: Environmental > Aquatic > Freshwater > Lake | place: USA: Lake Erie, Ohio... | reverse complement strand
GCGCCGAGCACCAAGACGGTTTCACCAGCTTGTAGTTGGCCGCGATCTTTGAGCGCGTGGTGCGATGTACCATAGGTTAAGAGAAAGGCCGCACCTGTTTGAAAACTCATGCCATCTGGCATGTGCGTGACCCGATCGGCTTGCGCCAAAGCTTGCTGTGCGTAGCCACCCCAGGTAGTTGCTGCAATGACACGGTCACCAGGTTTGAAACCCTTCACGCCCGAACCTACTTCCATCACCAGACCCGCAACTTCTGCACCTGGTGAAAAAGGAAAGGGTGGTTTGAATTGATATTGGCCTTGGATAATCAGGGTGTCGGGGAAGTTCACGCCACAGGCATGTACATCTACCAAAACTTGTCCAGGGCCAGCATGCAAGGATGGAACATCTTCCACCACTAACTCAGAAGGTGGACCAAATTGTTTGCAAAGAACGGCTTTCATGATGCGATCACTTTCTGTTCGGCAAGTCGCTGAATCTCTGTTTCATCGAGACCCAGCACTTCGCGCAAGATCTCTTCAGTATGTTGACCGAGCAAAGGGGGGCCGCGCTTGTACTCGATTGGCGTCTCTGAAAAATTCAACGGATTGCCTACAACCGACATGGTGCCCGAAAGTGGATGTGGCACGGTCTTGACGAGTTCACGGTGCTTGATTTGCGGGTCGTTGTAGACCTGTTTGAAGTCATAGATCGGTGCGCTAGGAACGACAGCATCGCGCAGCAAACCCATCCAGTAGTCAATGTTGTGTTTTGCCAAGACCGATGCAACGATTGGCAGCAGAACCTGTTTGTGCTTGACCCTTAATGAGGTTGTGGCAAAGCGTTCGTCGTCGATCAGTTCAGGCCGGCCCAACACCTGGCAAAGTTTGACGAATTGTTTGTCGTTGCCTACGGCGATCATGATTTTGCCATCGGCACAATCGAAGTCGCCGTAAGGCGCCGTGAGTTGCGAACCCAAACCTGTTCGCACTGGCATTTGTCCTGCCACTAAATAGCTCATGGCCATCGTTGAAGTGGCTGCCACTTGTGCGTCTAACAATGAGAGGTCGATGTATTGGCCCACACCAGAAACGGTGTCTCGATGATGCAGTGCCGCCAAAATACCAATGGTGGCGTAAAAACCAGACGTCAAATCAGAGACCGGATAACCGGCCCGTTGCGGTCCTGCACCGGGCTGACCTTCTGGTACACCAGTGAGCGCCATGACGCCACCCATCGCTTGAAAAATCAAGTCGTAGCCAGGCATCTGGCTGTAGGGCCCCGATTGCCCGAAACCCGTGATCGAACAATAGACCAGTCGTGGATTGAGCGCGCGCAACGATGCCTGGTCAAGACCATAACGCACCAGATCGCCACTTTTAAAGTTCTCTACCAAGACGTCAGACTCAAGCACCAAGCGTCGAATCAGTGCTTGCCCTTCAGGCTTGGCGATATCGATCGTGATAGATCGCTTGGCGCGATTGGTCGAAAGAAAAGTTGAACGCTCATTCGTATCATTGCCTGCGGTGTCTTTCAGTCTTGCGCCTTGTTCACGCAAATCATCGCCTGTCCCAGGTCGCTCTACTTTAATCACATCGGCGCCGAAGTCGCCCAATATTTGAGTTGCCCAAGGCCCTGTCAGAACTCGACTTAAATCGAGAACTCGGATATCTTCAAGAATTCCATTGCTCATGCTGTCACCTTAAAAATTAATGGCTCACAATGCCATCTCAAAATGTCCGTGGTTCATCACTACTGCACCGCGTTCCGCTGCGGTGGTGCGAAATGTTGCATGCCCAGAGGCTTCTTTCCAAATTTCGATCTCCAATGTTTCACCTGGATAGACCGGTGCCGAAAAACGACCGCCCATGGCTAGAACAGCAGAAGGGTCTGACTTGCAAAGCTGCTTCATCAAGCCATGACAAGTGATGCCAAAAGTGGCAAGTCCATGCAATATGGGCCGATCAAAACCTGCGGCTCGCGCTGCCGATGGATTCGCGTGAAGTGGGTTGTAATCACCAGAGAGTCGGTAGATCAGTGCGGTTTGCGGTGATGTGGGCAAAGAGATGCGCGAATCGGGCGCCCGCGCTGGCATGGCTCGAGGCATAGGCTGAGTTTTGATGGGACCACCAAATCCTCCGTCACCGCGACAAAACACTGTCTGATGGACAGTCGCAATTAAGACTTTACTGTGGCGCTCACGAATTTCGCGCTCCACATAAATCAGTGCGCCTTTGTCTGAGCCTTTGTCAATTAAATCTACGATTCGGCTGGTGCCCACGACCTCGGCTTGTTGAGGTATGGGGCGGTGGATACGAATCGCATGTTCGCCATGGACCGTCTTGACCCAATCGAGGCCAAATGCAGGGTCTTTTTGCCAGAACCCTGGATAGCCAAGCACATTGGTCATAGCGGGGTGAGTTTTTAATTGAGATTCGTCTACAAAAGGTAAATCGCTTTCGTCCATTGGATCTAGACCAATACCTATTCCGAGTGAATAAAGGACGCATTCTCTCCAGTTGTAGCTTTGTACGATCTCCGGTATGGGCGCTGCTAACAGCTTGTCGGGATCTATCATGCGATCACTTACCCTGCCAAATTGGTTTGCGTTTTTCAGCAAATGCGGCAGACCCTTCCCGTGCATCGGCAGAGGTAAAAATATGTTCGGTGAGCTCAGCTTGCTTTTGCCAAACCTCCGCCGCTGTCCAGTCTTGCGATTCCATCATCACGCGCTTGCTAGCTGCAACCGAGAGCGGGCCATTGCTAGCAATTTTTTGCGCCAATTTACGTGCTTCAGCGATAGCTTCACCTGTAGCGACCAGATGATTGACCAAGCCATATTCATAAGCGCGTTTTGATGGAAATAAGTCGCCAGTCAGTGCCAGTTCTAGTGCAATGCGGTAGGGCAATTGGCGTGGCAAACGTACCAAGCCGCCCGCAGTCGCCGCCAATCCGCGCTTGACTTCAGGGATGCCAAATTGAGCCGTCTCCGACGCCACGACCAAGTCGCAGGCCAGAACCAATTCAAAACCGCCAGCCAGCGCGTAGCCCTCCACAGCGGCAATTAAAGGCTTGCGCGGTGGCTTGCGCGTGAGGCCTCCAAATCCACGATCTGGCAAGCTGGGTCGCTCGCCACGCAAAAAACCTTTGAGGTCCATACCAGCGCAAAAATTCCCGCCTGCGCCCGTCAGAATACCAATGTGCAAATCGTCGCGGTTATCAAGATCATCAAGCGCTGCGGCAATGGCCTTGGCGGCGGCCAGAGTCATCGCATTGCGCGCCTCAGGACGGTTGATGGTAATGGTCAGAATGCCATCGGTGCTATCTACAAGAACTTCTGTGGTCATATAAGAGCCTTAAATAAAAAAAAGAAATCTGCCTTTGAAGTTGAAGGCAGCTTGATTGTTAGCTTGAAATATCAACGCGGCGCCATGCGAAGTGCACCATCTAGGCGAATCGTTTCGCCATTAATCATTTGATTGCTGACGATATGCATTGCGAGTTGCGCGAACTCGTCGGGTAATCCAAGACGAGCAGGATTGGGAACCGAGGCGCTGAGTGTTTTTCGAGCTTCTTCAGAAACACGCGCCAACATGGGTGTATCAAAAATACCAGGCGCGATCGTGCACACACGAATTAGTTTGCTCGCCAAATCACGTGCCGCTACCAATGTCATGCCGACCACGCCAGCCTTTGATGATGCGTAGCCAATCTGTCCAATTTGTCCCTCATAGGCTGCCACTGAAGCAGTCAGCACGCACACCCCACGTTCGCCATCAATGATTTCGTTACGCGCCATGCGTGCAGCGGTCAGTCGCATGGTGTTGAAAGTGCCAAGCAGGTTTATGCGAATGATGCTTTCGTAGGTTTCGAGAGAACCCGGCTTTCCTTCTTTATCGATGAGTCGAACCGGTCCACCGCGGCCAGCACAGTGCACCAAGACTCGCAGTGTGCCAAGACTCTCCGCAAGATCTAAAGCAGCTTCCATCGAAGGTTCAGTTGTGACATCGGCGGGCGCAAATCTCACGTTTGGGCCAAGACTGTTGGCGATCTCTGCGCCGTTGGAAGTGGAGAGATCGGCGATGACGACATGCGCACCCTGCGCTACAAGTCGTTTAACGCTAGCAAGCCCCAAGCCAGATGCGCCGCCAGTGACTACCGCGCTGATTCCTTGTATTTGCATGTTGTGGTACTCCTATTGGGCTTTTCGATTCTAGAATCTTACATACCAAGTGGTATCTTTGCAACCATTTATGGCTCGGAGCTAGTTCTAGTAAAATGGAATTTATATAGGGAATATACCAATATTGGCTTGTATTTTTTACTTGACATAACTCCATACGCATTGGTATGCTTTGTTTTGATTTTAGACGTTTTTTCTGATGCGGAGTGAAAAATTCGTCGTCCAGAAGTAAGGCCACCTATCTAGGTGCTTGTTAATTAACTAAAACGCAGGAGACATTTCATGAAGAGTATTTGTAAATGGGCTAGCGCCTTGGTTCTTGGTCTCAGTTTTTCGGTCAGCGTGTTGGCCCAGGGCACAGTCAAAGTGGGTGTAATTTTCCCGCTTTCTGGTGGTGCGGGTCCTCAAGGGAAGCATGTTTCTAATGCGATCCAGACGATGGCTGAATTGATCAACAGTAGCGGTGGCGTGTTAGGTCGCAAAATCGAATTGATCACCAGAGACGACGAGTCAACGCCTGCCGTTGGCGTGTCACGCGCAAATGAAATGATTGCGCAAGGTGTTTCGGTGGTTATTGAGGGTTGGAACAGCCCTGTTACTTTGGCGATGCAGCCTGTTTTGGCGCGCGCCGGCATACTCGATATCACTGCCATTTCTAAAGCAGACCCCATCTTGTCCGGAGAAGGCAATCCATTTGCCATTCGACTCAACAGCTCGAACTCACAAGACGGTGCGGTCATTGCCAACTACATTGCCAACATTGCCAAGGCCAAGCGAGTTGCTTTCCTGACGCAAAACGATGCTTATGGCAACGGTGCACAAGCATCTATTGAACTTGAGCTCAAAAAACTCAATTACAGCTACGAAAAAGTGTCTGAAGAGAAATTTCCCTTTAGCCAAGCAGACTTCCGTGTTGCCCTCACCAACGTTAAAGCGGCTAATCCTGATGTCACGGTTGCGATTAATGCAAACGAAGGTTTGGGAATGCCTGCAACCATTCGTCAGGCCCGACAGGCTCGTCTTGTCGGCACTTTTATTGCGGCAGTCGGTACAGTTGCGCCCAGCGTGATTCAGGTTGCGGGTGACGCGGCCAATGGTGTGGTCAGTGCCGATATTTACTTTCCTGACGTCGAGCCTTTTGCGTCCAATCCGGTCAACAATCGTTTCGTTGCAAAAAGTCAAGAGATGTTCAAGTACACTCCCGACAAATTCATGGCCTTAGGCGCAACAGCTTTGCAAGTTTGGGCCATGGCTGCCAATGAGTTGAAGACCTTGGACCGCGAGGCAGTTGCCAAGCGCATCCGCGGTGGTCAATTTAAGGGCACCGTAATGGGCGATGTCACGTTCGAGTCCAATGGTCAATTGCGCTCCAACCATATGTTATTTGATGTACAGGGTGGCAAGATCACCGTCAAGAAATAATCGGGCGAGCGCAATTTCTCACCATGTCCGTTACGCATGATCATTCACCCCCGGCGCTTTACGTAGAGCAACTGGGGGTGCGTTACGGCGCACTTGTTGCATTGGAAGCCGTCACTTGGTCTGTGCATCCCGGTGAAATATTGGGAATCATAGGGCCGAACGGCGCTGGTAAAAGTTCCTGCTACGACGCTGTCACCGCCATGGTCAAGCGCGAAGGGCGTGTGAGCCTGCAAGGTGTCGATGTGACCGACGTGCCACCCTATCAATTGGCAGCCCTTGGTCTTAAGCGAGCCTTTCAACAAAATGCTTTTTTTGATGATCTGAGTGTGCTTGAAAACTTGGTAGCTGTGCTTGGCCAACGTTCCCATTCCAGCTTGTTGGGGAGTGTATTTAACCCCCTTGCTGCTGCGCGTTTACGATCGCAAGCCAGTGTCTTCGCAGCTGAGCAGTTGTTGCGTTTTGGTGTACCCAGCGCCTATCACCATCTCAGTCCAAAAGAGATTCCCTATGGCGTTCAGCGCATGCTTTCTATTGCGCTGGCTTACGGCGATGGCGCGCGCGTACTGATGCTCGATGAGCCCGCAGCAGGATTGGGTGGCGAGGACATGGCTCGTTTGGTGTCCTTGCTCACAAGTCTCAAAAAAGAAGGCGTGGCCTTGGTGGTGATTGAACACCACATGGACCTGATCATGGCTGTGGCAGATCGAATTTGCGTGCTAGACCTCGGTCGACAACTGGCCTATGACGTGCCTGCGAAAATCCGCAGTGATCCTCGTGTTCTCGAGGCCTATTTGGGGAAAACCGAATGAATGCCGTCCTCGAAATTCGACGATTGCAAGTAAGTTATGACGGTAATCGTGCCGTCGATATAGATTCGCTTTCAGTAGCGCCAGGAGAGATTGTTGGTGTCGTTGGTGCCAATGGTGCGGGTAAATCAACCTTGGTCAATTCTTTGGTGGGTTGGTCACGCGGCGAACCCCGCGCCGCTGGCGAAATCCTTTTAGGTGGCGAGCGAGTTGATGGATGGTCAACACACGCGCGCATTCGCGCAGGCTTGGTCTTGGTACCAGAAGGACGTTTGGTATTTGCCAGTATGTCGGTCGAAGAAAATTTGTCTAGCGCGTTTATGCCAGTGGCTGCCTCCGGTCGTCGTGTTTACACACGCGATGAAATTTACGACTTGTTTCCTCGTCTTGCAGAACGGCGAGAGCATCTAGGTTCGCAACTCTCGGGTGGTGAACGGCAAATGCTAGGCATCGGACGGGCCTTAATGATGGGGCCGCGAGTCTTATTACTCGACGAGCCTTCTATTGGATTGGCGCCAAAGTTGGTCTCGCAAGTTCTTGAGACCATGAGCACGCTCGCTGCTTCGGGTTTGTCGATTTTATTGGTGGAGCAAAACGTGCGCGCAGCTATGGCGGTCGTCGATCGCCTGGTCTTGCTAGAGCGTGGTCGCATCGTCTTTCAAGGCCCAGCCGCTGAGGTTGGAGATGACCCGCGTATCGCGAAAGCGTATCTAGGAGCTTAAGCACAATGAACCTGACACAACAACTGATTAATGGCATTGTTATTGGACATGCCTTCGCCTTGGTTGCGATTGGCTGGACGCTGTTATTGGGTGTTGCACGCCTTGTTAACTTTGGGCACGGTCAGATGTACATGCTGGGCGCTTTTGTAACATGGTGGGCGGTAACCAAATCGGGTGTGCCTTATTGGTTGGCTTTGCCCCTGGCCATGCTGGTTTGCGCCTTGGTTGGCTTGTTGATGCAACGCATTATGCTCAAGGCCACTTTGGAGCAAAACTTAGTGTCCATCATGATCATGACTTTGGGCTTTGGTTACGTGATGACCGGTGGTGCTGCGTTGGTCTTTGGTTCTACCGGTGAAATTCTCGATACCGCGATGTCGCAAAAAGAAATCAAGATGGGCGAACTTTGGTTGACCTGGCAAGACGCAGCCATTGTGATTGCGGCAATCTTCGTTTTCATTATTCTTAAATTGGTGCTCGACGGAACTCGCGTCGGCCGCTTGGTGCGGATGGTGGCAGAGGATCCCAAACTGGCCATGCTTGCAGGCGTCAATGTGCGCAGAGTTTATTACGGGGTTTTTGCTTTCGAGGGCGCAGCGGTTGCGTTTGCTGCTGGCATGGTTGCTCCTCGCACTCCAATTTTGACATCAATGGGTTTTGAAGAAGTCATCATGACTTTTGTGGTGGTGGTGTTAGGGGGTATCGGCAGCGTGACTGGAAGTTATTTCGCGGGTATTGCACTGGGTCTTTTCACCGCATTGTTTGGTGCACTGGTCTCGCCTGCTTATACAACTGCCGCTGCTTTCTTGGTGTTAATTGCGTTGCTCGTACTGCGTCCTGGTGGGCTGAGCGCTGGCGCAGCCGGAGGGGTGCACTGATGATGACGCGCAGACTTCAGTACTTTGGCGTTGCACTTACGGGTGCGGCGGTTTTTGCTTCGCCCAGCTTGCTAGGCGCGGGCGTGTCGATCTATAGTGCCGCAGTTCTGATTGCTATCTTTGCCACCATGGCCTACGGACTCGATGTCATCGTTTCAGACTTGGGTGAGGTGAGCTTGGCGCAAACCGTGTTTTTTGCGGCGGGCAGTTACACGACAGCATTGCTGTCGACACGCGCTGGTGTAGGATCGGCTTGGATCACATTGGTTGCCTCTGTCTTCATGGCCTTAGGCTTAGCAGCTGTAATTGGCTTGGTCACTTTGCGATTGCGTGAATTTGTCTTTTCATTGGTGACTTACGCCGTAGCAGTTGTTGCTATGACTCTTGCCGCTAACTGGGCATTTCTCGGTGGGTCTGACGGAATTCGTGGAATTCCCATGTTTGACTTGTCTGTATTTGGCCTAAGTCTGACTGCGCGAGATGACCGAACACTGTGGCCATTTGCGTTTGCCTTGCTCGCTATCACGATCTATTTGATTGACCGCTTTCGCAATTCAGCACTTGGCGCTGCAGCCATCATGGTGCACTTGAATCCGAGACTGGCCACTATGAGCGGCATTGATCCTGCGCGTGTGCGCCTACAAGTGTTTCTTTTTTCTGCACCTGTTAGTGCAGCTGCGGGTTGGTTGTACGCTTATCAGCGCGCCTTTGTGAGTGCAGATTTGTTAGAAAATTACTTTCTCATCTTGATGTTGACGGCTGTCGTGTTGATCGGGCGTCGTCAATTATTGGGGCCATTGGCAGCAACAGCGTTGATACTGATTCAAGAAAAATTCTTTTCACTTGGCGGGAACATAGACAAGATGGTGCTTGGCAGCGTACTGGTGGCCATTCTTGCTTTCTTTCCCCAAGGGCTTGCGGGCTTGACTAGACCTATTGCCCGCCTTTGGCGTCAAGACGCCATACGCAAACCCGCCAATACCTCACAGGAGTCATTTAAATGAGCGTTATCTGGAAACCTTCCCTCGACGACAACGCATCCAAATGGCAAGCACTTGCCGACCGCTTAGGGAGCGAGCGTTTTGCGCCATTGGCAGAAGAGCTTGATCGGGAGCAGAGGTATCCATGGGAGACAATTGAAGCATTGGTAGCGCACAAATTCACGGGTTTGTTTTTACCACGCGAATTTGGTGGTGAAGGACAAAGCTTGCAGACAACAGTCGCAGCAGTGGAAACGCTGGGCGCCCATTGTGCATCCACGGCGGCCATCATGTGTGCTTACCAGTTAGGCGCATTTCCAATCCTGTTAGCAGGAACTACAGAACAGAAAAATTTCTATTTGCGTGAAATGACTCAGGGTCGCGCGACCAGTTTTGCGTTGTCCGAGCGCATTGCTGGTTCTGATGCTGGCGCAATCGAGGCCACTGCTGTTCGCGAAGGCGATGGTTGGCGAATACGCGGTGAAAAGTATTGGATTGGCAATGGGGGCGCATCGCGCTATTACGTGGTGTTTGCTAAGAGCGACCCGCAAGCGGGCGGACGTGGCATCAGCGCCTTCATGGTTGACAAAGAGCAACCAGGTGCAGTCGTCGATGAGCTGTGCGACAAGATGGGTATACGTGGTACTCAGACCTCAAATCTTAAAGTCGATGTGGTGGTCCCTGACAGCGCGCGCATTGGTGACGTCAATCGAGCGCTGCGTTTGGCGCTTCAAACTTTGAATGTGGGGCGCATTATGGTCTCTGCTCAATCCTTGGGTTTGGCGCTGGCTGCTTACCGCGAGGCTTCCAGACGCGCTGTGGTCCGCAAGACCTTTGGTCAGCCTATCATCGACAACCAAGGCATTGGTTTCAAACTGGCCGATATGGCGACCGAAATTTCTGCGGCACGCATGATGCTGTACGAAGCAGCCCGAGTCTATGATAGCGGAGGCGACGTATCGACCTTGGGCGCTATGGCCAAGCTTTTTACTTCTGAAGTCGCGCACCGTGCAGCCAATGATGCAGTTCAAATTTGGGGCGGCATGGGATACTGCAAACCTAATGTGGTCGAGCGCCTTTATCGTGACCAGCGTATTTTAGAAATTTATGAAGGATCTTCGGAAATCCAACGACTCGTGTTGGCCCGTGCTGTGCGCAAGGAGGCAGAAGATCATTCAGCCTAAGTCGACAAGGAATGAGGCATGAACGCGCCACAATTGATTTTGCACAAAGATATTGGCGATTCGTCCAAGGAAGAAATTCTGCGCGCGGCTGCCGAAGTTTTCATGGAGTTCGGTTACGCTGCCACTTCAATTGACGCTGTTGCTGAACGCCTAGGCGCCACCAAGGGGCGGGTATACCACCACTACCCCAGCAAAGCCGACCTGTTTTTTGAAGTGCAGATTGCTGCCATGACACGTCTGAACGAAGAGGTCGAGCCATTGGCTCGCATGGCTGGAACACCTGTCGAACGCTTGTTTGCGATGGCGCTTCGACACACGCAAGTGTTATTGAACGAACTTCCCATGCAAAAAGTTGCTGTTCAGGGCCTAGAGCGCTATCTGCTAGGCAAATCTCCAACTGTCAAACGTTTGCGTTCAGTCGTCAAGATGCGCGACGATTACGAAAATATGTTTGCCGAAGTCATTGACGAGGGCATTCGCCAAGGCCTGTTTGTAGATTTGCCAACCAAACTTGCCACCAAACCATTTTTCGGTGCCCTGAACTGGGCCACCATCTGGTACACCCAGCGGCGGTTCCAAAACGCTCAAGGTGTCGACGACATTGCTCAAACCCTTGCAGCCTTTGCGATGCGAGGACTCCTGAAAGATCCAACCCATGATGCAAGCTTCCAAGCCCCCCCACTCTCCGACAATTTGGGATGAAGTTGAAACTTGGTCGCGCGACCGCATTGAAAGCTTCCAAATTGCCGCACTGCGTAAGCAACTTCGGCGTGTGCAATCCCATAGCAAGCATTACCAGAAGGTGTTTGCCGATATAGGATTTCAAGCCGATGACTTCAAAAGTTTTGCGGACTTAAGACGTCTGCCGTTTACCCGCAAGGCAGACTATGTCGCCGGCCTGGATGCCGAACCACCGTTTGGCACCATTGCCGCTGTTGCGCGAGATGAAGCTGCTCGCGTTCATTTCTCTTCGGGCACCACTGCCAGACCCGTTCCAGTCCTTTGGAGCAGATCCGACATTGACCGCTGGGCCGACTTGTACGCCCGCTATCTCTATGCACAGGGTTTGCGGCGTGGAGATGTCATGCAGTGCATGTTTAACTATGCATGGTTCGTCGGAGGACTGGGCGCAACATTGGCTGCGCAACATCTTGGCGCCTTGGTGATACCTGCGTCCTCGGGCGACACCGAGCGACAGATTGAAACCATCTTCCAGTACGGTACCAACTGCGTGATTGGAACGCCTTCTTTCATGGCCCACATCGCAGAGGCCGCTGAAAAAATGGGCCGTGATTTGACTAAATCAAAAGTCAAAATGGTGTGCGTAGGCGGGGAGCCCGGCGCGAGCATTCCTGGCACGCGCGAGAAGTTGCAAAATCAGTGGGGTGCCCCCATGTTCGACTGCTACGGCGCCCTCGAATGCCAGCCAATAGGATGGGACACAGCAGCGAGAATCGGCCCCACACTCGCTGAAGATTTCATTTACGTTGAAATCGTTCATCCTGAAACGCATGAACCTGTGGCAGACGGCGAACGCGGCGTTCTTGTGATCACCCACTTGGACAAAGAAGCATGCCCATTGGTGCGCTGGTGGACTGGCGATATGGTCGTTCGAGACAGCAAGGTCGCGCCTGACGGCCGCACGCACATGCGATTATCTGGTGGCGTCCTGGGACGTGCCGATGACATGCTCATCGTTCGTGGTGTCAACCTATTTCCCACCGCAGTCGAAGACCTCGTGCGCAGCTTTTCGGGTTTGACCAATGAATACGTCTTGGTCATCGATGACAGTGTCAAAGACCCCAAAACCAATTTCCTTACGGGTGTACGGCTGCGCGTCGAACGCGAAGAGGGGGCTTCTTCCGATATCGGCGAACGTCTAACGCAGTTGTTGCGTGAGAAATTGCAGGTTCGCTTTCACGTTGAAGTGCTGCCCAAAGGCACTTTGCCGCGGACAGTTCATAAAGCCAAACGTGTCATACATGAATGAAAAATCAAGGACAGTTCGATGAGTTCTCTTGACTCGCTTTCACTCACGGCCATTCCGGCGCAAGACGAAGCAATCCGCGGGCCAGTCCGCGCGTTTTTGACGGAGGCGATGCGACATGTGCCATCGCATATTCGTGCCAAATCGTGGTCGGGATATGACAGCAACTTCAGCCGTGAGCTGGGACGCAAGGGATGGCTTGGCGTCACGCTGCCCAAACAATATGGCGGTGCGGGACTGAGTGCTTACACGCGGTATGTCATGGTTGAAGAGTTCTTGAACTTTGGCGCGCCTGTAGGTTCCCACTGGATTGCCGATCGGCAAAGTGCGCCCTTGATTTTGAAATACGGCACCGAGGCTCAAAAACAGTTTTATATTCCACCGATTTGCCGTGGCGAATCGTTTTTTTGTATTGGTATGAGCGAGCCCAATGCAGGTTCTGATTTGGCCAGTGTCAAAACCCGTGCAAGTCGTCACGACAATGGTTGGATTTTGAATGGTCAAAAAATCTGGACGACCAATGCGCACAATTGCCACTACATGATCGCGTTGGTGCGCACCTCAGGTGGCGCTGACGATCGACAAAAAGGCCTCTCGCAAGTGATCATCGATCTCAAGTTGCCAGGAGTGACGATACGCCCTATCGTTGATTTGTCGGGTGACTCTCATTTTTGCGAAGTTTTTTTTGATAACGTCCAACTGGGGGAAGACGCCTTGATTGGTGAAGAAGGCAAGGGCTGGGACCAGGTCACGGCAGAATTGGCTTTTGAACGAAGTGGCCCAGAGCGACTTTATTCGAGTATCGTATTGTTTGATGAATGGTTGGCTTTCATAAGAACTCAGCAAGGGCGTACGCCTGAATCGGTGCGCTTAGCAGGACGCATCGTGGCACAACTCTCGTCTTTGCGGGGTATGTCGATTGCCGTGACTGGCAAACTCACGCAAGGCGAAAGTCCTGTTGTCGAAGCTGCCTTGGTCAAAGACTTGGGAACATGTGTAGAGCAATTCATTCCTGCAGCAATTGCAGATGATCTCTTTGCTCGCGAAAGTCAAGACCTTCCTGTCGAACTGCTGCACACCCTGAGTTACGTCACGCAAGTGGCGCCTTCCTATTCTTTGCGCGGTGGAACGCGCGACATCCTGCGTGGCATGATCGCCCGTGGGTTAGGTCTGCGATAAGGATTCCCCGATGGACAATTTATTTACCAATGCATTGCGCCAACTCTTAAAGGATCAATGTACTCCGCATCTGATTCGTGAGATCGAGTCTGGAACATCACCGAAACATTTATGGCAGCAACTTCAAGAATCTGGTTTTGCCGACGCCTTGTTGAGTGAGGCGCAAGGCGGTGCAGACCTGAAGCTGATTGATGCATTTCCTTTAATGGAACTTTGTGGTACTTACGCCTTGCCTGTTTCACTTGCCGAGACAATGTTTGCTAGGGCATTGCTTGCGGGTGACGGTATAAAGCTTCCTGAGGGTTCAATTACTTTGGCTTTTAACTCGCAGCAGATCGATGGCTCATTGGTATGCAAGCATGTGCCTTATGGACGCGTTGCAAATTGGGTATTGCTAGATCAAGGAGATTTCTGTCTCTTATTACCAGCGGCCAGCGCAAACATTCAAGCTGACGTATTTGCTTTAGACGCAGTACTCACATGGAGTGCCAATGCGGTCCAAGAAGCTCAGCGCCTTGCAGGCAGGCATGATTTACGTACCTTGCTAGCCTGCATTGTTGCGACACAGTTGTCGGGCACATTGATGGGCGTGTTTACGCGAACCTTGCAATTCGCCAATGATCGAAATCAATTTGGCCGACCCATAGGTAAATTTCAGGCAATTCAGCACCAACTCAGTGTGATCTCCGAGCATACGTTCGCCGCAAGAATGGCCGCTCAAATAGGATGCCATTGCCCAGGCATTCGTCCTGATCGCATGCGTGTTGCAGTAGCCAAGGCACGTACCAGCGAGGCGGCCCTAGAAGTGGCATCTTTGAGCCATTCCATCCATGGTGCTATCGGTTTTACCCAAGAGTTCGACTTGCAACTTTTCACGCGTCGGCTTCACGCTTGGCGTTTAACAGCAGGGTCAGAATCTTATTGGCACACCGTCTTAGGTGAAGAGTTGGTAGATCGTCGTAACGGGCTTGCCCTTGACCTGGTTCGAGCGACCAGTGATATGACTTGATTGGATAATTGAACATGACGGCTTTTTTAAAAACTACGCGCGAAGGCGCTGTGCTCATTTTGACCATGAGCCAACCGGCGACTCGCAATGCTTTGACGGGCAACACTGCGGTAGAGGAATTTGTGCAAGCATGTGCAGCGATCTCAGCTGACCGAACCTTGAGAGCTGTGATTCTCACGGGTGAAGGTCCCGTCTTCAGTTCGGGTGGCAACGTCAAGGACATGCAGCGTTATTTTCAGCAAAAACTTTCGCCTGAGACCATTCGCGAGGAATACCGCAACGGCATTCAACGTTTGCCGAAAGCACTCTACAACCTTGACTTGCCTGTGATCGCAGCGGTCAATGGTCCTGCTATTGGCGCTGGTTTGGATCTGACCTGCATGTGCGATATTCGAATCGCCAGCGAAAAGGCCACATTTGCAGAGAGCTTCGTGAAAGTGGGCATCGTTCCTGGCGACGGTGGTGCTTGGTTGTTGCCCCGCGCGGTGGGCATGTCTAAGGCGTCAGAGATGGCTTTTACTGGTGAGGCTCTGTCCGCGCAAGATGCATTGGCATGTGGGCTCGTTTCACGCGTCGTCCCGCATGAATCTTTGATGGAAGTCGCAATGGTTTTGGCACAAAAGATTGCAGCCAATCCTGGTGGTGTTTTACGCATGACCAAGCGTCTGCTGCGCGAAGGCGAACGTGCAACGCTGGAATCTTTGCTTGAGATTTCAGCATCCTATCAAGCGATTGCGCACATGGAACCTGATCACCACGAAGCAGTGCGTGCATTTGTTGAAAAACGGTTACCTAAATTTTCTTGATCTGAAGTAGTTTTATTTATTCTAAAGGACCCTCAATGGCCAACCAAAACGACATCGTCGCCGTAGGCGCAGTGCGAACACCGATCGGCAGTTTTGGCGGCACCTTGCGCGATGTGCCCGCCTATGATTTAGGTGCTGCTGCGATCAGTGCCGTCATGATGCGGAGCAAGATTGACGCAGCGTCAATTGATAAAGTCATTTACGCCAACTGCAGGCAAGCCGGCAATGGACCTAATCCTGCGAGAACTGCAGCGATTCGCGGGGGTCTGCCCATCTCATCGTCCGTGATGACACTCAACATGGCTTGTCCCTCAGGGCTTAAGACCGTGATGCTGGCGGCACGTGAACTACAAGCAGGTGGCGCCAACTTCGTTTTAGCGGGCGGTATGGAGTCGATGAGTACCATGCCCTATTTGCTCAAAGGTGCGCGCTGGGAAGGGTTCAAAGCAGGCGATAAAACATTGATGGACAGTTGGTCTGACACCATTGATCCCTTGTGCGGTTATGGCATGGGCATGACAGCTGAAAACCAATCAGTGAAGTACAATATATCGCGTGCCGAGCAAGATGCATTCGCACTGCAGTCGCAACAGCGAGCTGCAGCAGCCCAAGCAGCAGGCTATTTCAAAGCCGAAATTGTTCCTTTTCAACTAGAACCAGACCGTAAAAATCCAGATGGCTTCTTGTTTTCACAAGATGAAGGCTGGCGTGGCGATACAACGGCACAAAAACTTGCAAAGCTCAAACCAGTATTTAAGAAAGATGGCACAGTGACCGCTGGCAATGCTTGTACGATGGGCGATGCAGCGTGTGCGATTGTTTTAACGACTCGTGAAAAAGCGACAGCTCAAGGACTTAAGCCGCTTTTCTCTGTCGTCTCTTTTGCTGAGACTGCTGTCGATCCAACAACCATGGGCGATGGGCCATCGGCAGTTATTCCGATGGCTTTATCTGCCGCGGGAATGAAACTGGCTGATATGGATTTCATTGAAGTCAACGAAGCTTTTGCAGCACAAATCTTGGCCAATGAAAAAGCGCTTCAATGGAATAGAGACAGATTGAATGTATGGGGTAGTGGAATTGCCTTGGGACATCCAACTGGATTCACGGGGGGGCGATTATTGATCACCTTGTCGTCTATTTTGCGTCATCACAAAAAAGAACTTGGCATTGCCGCTATTTGTGGCGGTGGCGGAGTGACTGTGGGTATGGTCATTCGTTGCGAGTCTTGATTCCGGCAGCTTCACCTTTCACCTTATGAAACGCCTCGATGATTGGGTGTCCTTGCTCGCAGGGTTCCGTGACGGGTGTACGTTGGTGCTGCATACTGGCTGCGCTGAGCCACGAAAATTAGCCCGCGAGCTTGCTGAACATGCAGTGCATTTGCGCCACGCGAAAGTCGTGACAATGATGCCGATGGGAGAAGCACCTTATGGTGCGGAGAATCCGGCTGCAATTTTGGATGTCGCAACTTTCTTCCCTGGTAAAGGTTTGCGAGCCGCCATGAACGCAAATAGGGTCCGACCACTGCGCTATAGCCTTTCTGAGATCCCCAAGTTGTTTGACAGCGGCGTCATGAAAGTGGATGTATTGATGCTTCAAGTCAGTTCGCCCGATGAATCAGGTCAGGTATCGCTTGGCGTTTCGGTCGACTACATGCGCGCAGTCTTGCGACAAAATCCAATCGTCATTGCAGAGATTAATCCGTCTATGCCACGTACGTGTGGCGACACCCAATTGGCATTGTCAGATATACATTGGTATGTGGACGCTACGGACTCACTCCAAGAAGTTTTACCAATGCCAGTAGATGCAGTCGATGAAAAAATTGCAAAAAACGTCGCTGGCTTGGTTCGCGATGGTGCCGTTCTGCAATTGGGTATTGGGTCTCTACCCGATTGTGTTTTGGGTCAACTGGATCACCTCCAACATTTGGGCTTACACACTGGCATAGTGACAGATCCCATACGCGCATTGATGGAGAGTGGGGTCATTGATAACAGCACTAAACAAAAATTCGCTGGTATTGGTGTGACCACCATGGCGGCGGGTACCCATGCCTTCTATCGATTTTTAGATCAGAACTCTTCGATTGAATTTCAGCCTTGCTCGCTGACGCATGATGCTGAAGTTCTAGCGGGCATTAATAATTTGTGTGCGATTAACTCTGCGCTGCAAATTGATTTGTATGGCAATGTGAACGCTGAGTCAGTCGACGGCCGACGTATCTCTTTGCCTGGTGGATTGCCTGATTTCGCTGCAGGGGCAAGACGGGCGCGTGGTGGTATGAGCATCATTGCTTTACGTTCATCATATGGAAAAAATTCCATAAGCAATATCGTCTCAAGCTTTTCCGAAAGCACTGCAGTGACGGTTGAATTTAACAACGTTGATTTTGTAGTAACTGAATTCGGCGTAGCCGCTTTGCGCGGTTTAAGTGCTTATCAACGCGCTAAGGCGCTTGTTGCAGTCGCTGGTCCAGAGCATCGTGATGCATTAAACAGTTTTAATTAAGTTTAAGTACATTGAATTTTTTCACCAATTAGCAATTAGGCATTTGCGCCACACTTCAAACTTGTTTCTAACCAGACCAGAAAGAGCTGTCTATGGAAAATAAAAAAAATACCATTCTGATTGCGGGTGCCAGCGGTCTCGTTGGCATGGCTGCTACTGAGTACTTTGCATCCTTACCCGATTGGCAAGTGCTAGCGCTGTCAAGGCGTCCTGTTTCTCTTCCTGATGGGGTCATTCCAGTGCAGGTCGATTTGTCTGATCTCAAAGCCTGTGAGTCTGCAGCTTCTAATTTGACTAGCGTTACGCATGTTTTGTTTGCTGCCTTGTATGAGTTGCCAGAGCTTGTCGCCGGGTGGCGTGATCCCAAACAAATGGCAGTCAATGAAGCAATGCTTCGTAATTTGTTAGATGCACTGACACCCAAGGCCAAAGGCTTGCGGCACATCACCATTCTGCAAGGGACCAAGGCATATGGTGGTCATGTCGAACCAGCCCCAGTCCCAGCCAAAGAGCGCTGGCCAAGACACTGGCATGAGAATTTTTACTGGCTACAAGAAGATTTACTGCGAACTCGTCAGCCAAATTCTTCGTGGACTTTTTCTATATTACGTCCTCAACTGGTATTTGGTTATGCAGTTTCTAGCCCTATGAATATGGTTGCCGCATTAGGTGTTTATGCTTCGGTGATGCGCGAAATGGGTGAACCTTTGAACTTCCCTGGTGGCGGTCGATATGTCACTGCTGTTAGCGACAGCCGTTTGATTGCACAAGCAGCACATTTCGCGGCGACCCATGAAATTGCAGCGAATCAAACCTATAACGTTGTGAATGGCGATGTTTTGATTTGGCAAGATATTTGGGAATCAATTGCCCAATGTTTTGGTATGAAAGCAGGCTCTAATATTCCGATGGCGCTTTCAAGCATTATGCCCAAACACGAGGAAATTTGGAAAAAGGTGGTTGACAAAAACGGTTTGAGAAATCTGTCCCTTGAACAGTTAATTGGCAGTTCGTGGCAATTTACTGACAGGGCGCTGGCATATGGCGTAGAGTTACCTGTAAGTTCAGTATTGAGTCCCATTAAGTTGTATCAGCATGGTTTTCACGAATGTTTGGATACCGAGGATGCTCTAATTTACTGGATTGATCGGATGAAGAAAAATAGACTATTGCCAAATTAGGTTTGAAAAGAACAGTGCATTAACTAGACAAAATTTCAATGAATATTGCAGAATAGCGCTCTGTTGTACGGCGCTACCTGTTTTTTCATGCTGCTTAGAATGCGCCAACATTTGTACAGCATAGAAAATATACCAATTGAGAAATGCGTCAAATTACTTCAGCCATATTGTCGATAAAAATGGCTGAAATTCAGGTTGAAAAATCGATTTGTAGTTCACAGTACAGGTTTGAAGTTACTTCCACATTTGCTTCCACACCTCTGTAGATCGCTTTTAACCTATTGATTTAATTGAGATTTTACTTATTGAAGCTGCTCATAATCCTTTGGTCCCTGGTTCGAGTCCAGGTGGGCCCACCACTTAAAAAGCGACTTATTCGAGTCGCTTTTTTATTGCCTTTTAT
>Ga0315899_10002773_pt1 | contig 19241 bp, 15 predicted proteins | sample LakEriMetagenome_2_FD_203518 | JGI IMG/M metagenome (GOLD analysis project Ga0315899, IMG submission 203518) | Freshwater fungal communities from buoy surface, Lake Erie, Ohio, United States - Buoy 4 MA112 | ecosystem: Environmental > Aquatic > Freshwater > Lake | place: USA: Lake Erie, Ohio... | reverse complement strand
CCGTAAGCCGCACCGTCGTCACCAAGATTTCTTTCGGAGCGGTGTCGGTTGAAGAGTCGTAGATTGTCTTCGTGCAACCGTGTTGAAGCAAATTGGGTGTTCAGAAGTCGATCTCCTCGGGTGAGAATCCTCTTCCAAGATCGACTCCATTGGAACTTGGTAACGTCTAGTCTAACAGGTTCACAAGCCTGGCAGCCATTGCAGGCGGTGTAATAAAGGAAAACACCAGCCCGGCGCAACCCCGCTGCGAGCGCGTCGTCTGTAGCTTTTGTAGAAACAACTCGTTTACAAAGAACCAGAGGGAGGTTCGCTGTGCGATCTTGTAAATAAGCGCAGGAGTGTTCGTTTTCAAGCAGTAGGTCCATTGGGACCGAAGTCGGAATTCTGGCGATGCCGTGGGTAACGATGGGAAGAAAGTTAGGCGATTTCTTGGAGGACATACAGGATCCATTTCATTCAAAAATCCTGGTTAGGATTATAAGCCCGTGGGGAAAAATTGGTAGGATAGACACTGCGAGTAATGCGGGTTGGCGAATTGCGGCCTAATGGAAGGTTGGAAATTTCTGGCAAGTAGACTTTACCTCCTCCTCTTTCGTGCGAACACTTGTTTGGCAAAACATGTTCGCAACCTTGATATGGATGTTATACTTTCCCAAACGGTTTTGCCGAACACTAGTGAAAGCGCTACCGTGAAACCAGAACGTAAAAGATACCGGGCTGAGTCCTCAACTCCCCCGCAAAATGTTGTCCGTAGAAAAGTGAGTTCAGTCGAGATGAGTTCGTACCAGGGCCTCGACGCCATTCTGAAGAACTGGCACTTTGATCCCCATTCTCTTTCGGTCCGATTGGTAAAGGGGGAGGACGGTAGAGATGTTATCCAAATGCGGGTCGATTTGGGCGTTTTGCAGATGGAGACGAACGGTCGTCCAGATGGCCAAGAAATGGATGGTAATCAGACCTTCCTGGATGCATTACTCGAAGCGGAGAAAGGCGATCCTGAATTTGTGATGTCGGAGAAACAGTGCTTTGAAGCGGATCGCGAGTTTGTTCAGTTTTATCACCGCAGGATCTCTTGGTTGCGATTAGAACACTACCATCGCGCAGTGGAGGACGCCGATCATACCCTAGCACTGATGGATGTCTGCCGTGACCATTCTCCTGAAGAAGAGTGGACGATGAGTCATGAGCAGTATCGACCGTTTGTGTTGTTTCATCGGACTCAAGCGGCCGCATTGGCATCTTTAGACGACTCAAGTCCAGATGACGCTGTCAAAGAAATCAATCAAGGGCTAGACGCAGTTCGTGCGGTTTTCGAGGAACATGAAGCGACGGATGAATTTGAGTCCGACGAAATGGTCCAGCAGCTTATTCGGCTAAGAGAGTCAATCAGAAATGAGTATGAAGTTGGAGAAAGCCTACAAGAACGGCTTGCTACGGCGGTACGCGAAGAGCAATATGAATTGGCGGCAAAATTACGCGATGAATTGGCGAGAAAGCAAGCTCACTAGAAACTCAGGCCCGGCTATAGATTCCAAATGGTTTGCCTGTTCTCGACTCGTGAACAAAAAAGGTCCACCAATTGTCAAAGCCATGGCTTCAGTGGTACCCTGTGAAGTTCTTGAATCACCGACAATCACATCTCCAAGAGACAGTTTCAAATGAGAAAGACCTCACGATTAATTGTTTGTACAATTTTGCCAGCTGTATTCGCGTATGTCAGTGATTCTAGCAGGGCTTTTTCTCAGTCGGATACGGCTGTGACTGTGAATGCTGAATCCCATGTTGCCATGGTCAAGAAAGGACTCGATTTTCTTCGTAAGTCTCAACTAGCCGACGGGTCCTTTAGTACGACCAGAGGGCCAGGTGTGACAGGTTTGCTCCTTTCGAGCATGATTGCGTCAGGGCTTCAACCGGGTGATCCAATGGTTGATAAGTCCTTGGCCTACATTCTCAAATCGGTTCGCGATAACGGTGGCGTATACGCTGAAGGCTCAGTGCACGCCAACTACGAAACATGTTTGGCTATAACTGCACTTTCAAAGCTCAACTCCGCTGGAAAATACACAGACATTATCAAGAATGCTGAAAAATTCGTGAAAGAGCAGCAGTGGGATGAGGGGGAAGGGATTGATCCAGCTAAACCTGAATACGGGGGGGCTGGTTACGGTAGCAAATCGAGGCCCGATCTTTCGAATACATCTTTTCTGATCGAAGCACTGAAAGATGCAGGATGTTCGGACGACGATCCTGCAATCCAAAGAGCGCTAGCCTTCGTTTCCAGATGCCAGAATTTAGAGTCGCCTCACAATACGACACCGTTTGCAAATCGGTCCAACGATGGTGGCTTTTATTACACACCCGCCAATGGAGGTGAGTCCATGGCTGGAACGGATGAGGCTACAGGGGCGCTGAGATCGTATGCTTCGATGTCCTACGCGGGCCTAAAGAGTATGATTTATGCTGGTGTTGACAAATCCGATGTTCGCGTCAAAGCCGTTACCGATTTCTTGAGAAAGAATTATTCAGTCTCCTCTAATCCAGGAATGGGAGACACGGGGCTCTATTATTACCATCACACGATGGCCAAGGCACTTTCGGCCGTTGGTGAAGCGGAATTCGAAACGGTCAACGGAAAGCGAAATTGGAAAAAGGACTTGAGCCAACAACTGAAAGCTTCACAGCAAGATGATGGCTCATGGTTAAATTCCAATCCTCGATGGATGGAAGGTGACCCAAACTTGGTAACGGGCTACGTGCTTCTTGCGCTTTCTTATGTTAAGTAAAATGCTGGAGAGCCGGTAAGGCATCGAAGTAGTCTAATTGTCGTTTTTCCATTCGTGCTTTTGCCTCATAATCAAACGAAAAAAGGCCGTGATTCCGATCGCGGCCTTTTTTGTCTCTGACTATCAACACGGTTTGAGTATCAACCGGAAAACGATTCTATAATCCGATCAAACCAACATACTCTAAGGAGTTTGCCTGGTCGTTCTCCAGGGGTTGCAGTTGCTCGCGTTCGACAGCTGCATCGTGAGATTGTTGCTTGAACGGAGTACCTACTAGTATCGGATAATCAGATCCGCTGTAATCCGATTGTCCAGAACACCTCTTCGTTCGGTAAGAGGGAATTCGAATGCAACACCAGCTTCAATGTTGCTGCGTGGTTTGATCTTCAAACCGTATGCATTGGTTACGATATCGTTACCTATGATGCCGGGCGAACCAAGATTGAACAAGTCACCACCTTCGATAGGCAATCCGAATGCTGTTCCATTATTGTTGTAGTGGAACCAATTGAATTCGGTGAACGCATAGACGCTCGTACCTGTGAACCGATAGTCGAAGTGATTCGACCAGAACCAGAAAGAGTTTTCTGTGTTTTCGTCAATCGCCTGCACTAGACCCACGGTGCTCAACCAGTGAGACTGGGTCCCAACTCGCGTGCCACCCGATAGGAAAAAGTCAAATACGCCATCACCGTTTCCTTGAAGAGCGGCTCTTGACCCACTCGGTGCCTCAAAGCTCACGCCTGCCGAGAGCAGTCTTCCCGCGTTCGGATCGCGATACAAACTGTATTTAAGACCTGCTCCGATATCTCCCCATCCATCTTGTAAAATCGGGCTGCTCGAATCAATAAAACCATCTTTGGTTGCGATCAAAGATAGACGTTCCGTTAGTCGAGCTCGTACTTGTAACGCGTAAACTTGAGCGTTGCCGAGCCCCAGTGGAAGTTTATGGTCAATAAATATCGCTCGTACCTCGGATAATTGTCGAGGATCTTCAAAGTAAACTGGATTGGTCATCGGGCTTATAAAGTCATTAAAGCAATGCTCTGACTTCTTGATAAGACCGAACCCTAGCAATCCTGGGTCGTATAATGATAGGCCGTCGCAGGACGATACATCATCACAGCCACCAAAATTCCATTTGCTGTCATCGCATATCGAAGCGGAAGAACAGTTGCCTGTTTCACATGAGGCAAACTGAATGCTGTCGTTCGCCGGCAGCGTCCCTGTAGAGAGGCAAGACAAGAAGCTTGCCATAAAAAATTTTCGTAACATCCTTGTTTCCTTCGTATCAGAAAATTGAACCGAATCGGTGTCATCGTTATCGGAAGCAACTGTATCTGGTCTGAGCGAGGCTGTGTGGAAGCATTGAAAAAGGTTAGGTCTACGGCAAAGATATTCAATAGAATCGATACTGCCTAACGTCATGTCTCACACGCGACGGTGATAGCCCATATTGTTGTGCAAGAATGTCACAACAGTAGACAAAGCAGTCATATCGTATTACTAGTTAAAACGACCATTCGTGAATCGACCATGCTGTGCCAGTGTGTTACAGTTGCCTCTTGTTTGACCTTATCTTGTGGTGAACGACCTGTTGCGCCGATGATCGATGGCTTAACGCGAACAAATAGTGAAGTGATTGGGGATTGAGTCACATCTCGCGAGTGATCGACGATCTTAAATTTGCACGCATCTCATATCGAAGAGATAAAGATTACAGTGTATTGGATGCAATGCTTCTCGTTTTGGTTTATTGTTGGGCTTGATATGAAACTGTTTTGTAGTTTTTTGATGGTTCGTTTCTCTTGCTTTGTGATTAATACTGGGCTTAGTTGATATAAGGGTTGCAAAGGACCGGTTGCTACCAATCCCTAAGTTGGTTTACCTTCACTGGAGGAGTATCGAAAGCTATTGAAAAAAGCCTGTTTTCCCAAGAAGTAAAGATGGGACAGGTTACGGGAAGCCATCCAGAAAAACCCTGAGCAATCTAGAAAAGTACGTGCTCAGATCATATGCTATTGCTTGGAGAATTTAGGATCTGAGGTAATCGTAAAATCATGGTAGGAGACAGAGTATGAGATATGCGGCGTTTTTGGGTGTGTTAGTTGGATTGGTAAGCGTTGGCTGTAAACCTGCTGAGGATCGAGAGCGGGATCGTTTAGCCAGAGAGAGTGAAGCTGCAACGTCGGAGTCTCAGACGCTTGCAGAACCAAAAATTGCTGGCGTCGGTGTCGGGAAGCAGGGGCAAGGATTAGGAGATGTTAGCTCGGCCAATCCTGCGAATTTTGTTGCTGCTCCAGCGAAAGCGTATTTTCAAATCAAAGAACGTATCGTCTTCGAACAGCTTATTCCGAAAGTGATGCAGCTGTATCAAGCGACCAATGGCCACCTACCAAAGACCCATGAAGCCTACATGAAAGAGCTGGAGACAAACCGGATAAAGTTACCTGAGTTACCTGAGGGGCAAGTGTACCGCTATCGACCGGAAGAGGGTGAATTGTACGTTGAGCCAGTCGCGCAGCAACCGGGGCAGTAGTTTTGGCGTCGACGTTTGTTCTTTCTAATCCCACTAGGATTGATTTATGAGATTTGATGGAATTATTTTTGATTTGGATGGAACGTTGCTGGATTCGATTGAAGACATTGGGACAGCAGCTAATCGGGTTCTCGAGGGATTGGGAAGGCCGACCCACGCCATTTCCGCCTACCAGTATTTGGTCGGAGATGGTGTTTCGGTACTTTTTCAGAGGGCGTTGCCTGAAACGATAGAGAACCACGATTTAATGTCTCAATGCATCGAACTGTTTGAGACTGCATATAGTGCAGAGTGGAACAAACGTTCCAAACCTTACGATGGGATCCCTGTTTTGCTTAATTCTTTGGTTGAGTCACGGCTACGTGTCGGGGTTCTTTCCAACAAACCAGAGGAATTTACCAAGCGATGTTCAACTTATTTCTTTCCGGATATTCCGTTTGATTTGGTTGTAGGGCATTCGGTTAAGTTTCCGAGGAAACCGGATCCCTCTAGCGCACGTTGGATGGCGGAGCAATGGGAGGTTGATTCAAATCGTATCGCTTATGTGGGTGATACTAACACGGATATGAAAACTGCAGTTGGGGCTGGCTTTTTTGCGATTGGAGTCACGTGGGGTTTCCGCCCCGAGAGTGAATTACGCGAACACGGTGCGATGCAACTTGTTCATTCAGCCCGAGAGCTTCAAGAGTTTCTCTTCGGCGACTGAACGAACCAATTTACGATTGGGTTGCTCCTTGGCAGTTAGGTTAAAGATCAAGCCTTCGGATGAGATGATTCTAAGGTCTTGATAACTGGCATGGAAATCGCATTGGATTTCGCATTGTGATTTCCAACAAAGTCAGCAAATCCCATGAAACCTACGATTGCCCCAGGTCGACCTGGCGACCAAGGAAAACAAGAAGACTTCGAATCTACGAAGAAGCGAATTCATCAAAGGCTTGTCGATAAACTCGACTTGTCCCGCGTTGGGGATTTAAAGGGGGAGTCTTTCCGCCGGGAAATTCGCGCGGTAATCGAGCATCTTTGTGACTCGGAAAAAACACACCTCAATCGATCGGAACGCGATCGGCTCATCGACGAAGTACTGGATGAAACGCTCGGCTTAGGACCTCTCGAGTTTTTGCTTAAGGATTCTTCCATAAGCGATATTCTTATCAATGGACCCAAGAATATCTTCGTAGAACGTCGAGGAAAGCTCGAAAAGACCACGGTAGAGTTTCGTGATAACTCCCACTTGATGCAAATCATCGATCGCATCGTATCCAAGGTCGGACGACGTGTTGATGAAACTTGCCCGATGGTCGATGCCCGACTCGAGGATGGTTCTCGGGTCAACGCGATTATCCCTCCTCTGGCTCTCGATGGGGCAGCGGTATCTATTCGACGATTCGGATCTAACCCTCTCAAGTTGGAGGGGTTGCTCAATTACAAAGCGTTCACCCCCGAGATGGTTATGCTTCTCGAGGGATGCATCAAGGCACGTTTGAATATCATCATCAGTGGTGGTACGGGCTCTGGAAAAACGACATTGTTGAACACGCTCAGTAGTTTCATTCAGAACGATCAACGAATCGTGACGATCGAAGATGCTGCCGAACTTCAATTACAACAGGAGCACGTCGTAAGACTGGAAACTCGTCCTGCAAACATAGAGGGAACAGGTGCCGTAACGGCGACCGACCTTGTTAAGAACGCATTGCGGATGAGACCAGAGCGAATCATCATCGGTGAGTGTCGAGGTGGCGAAACTCTAGATATGTTGCAAGCGATGAATACTGGTCACGATGGCTCGATGACCACGGTCCACTCCAACTCGCCTCGGGATGCCATTGCGCGTTTGGAGACCCTGGTTATGATGTCTGGATTCGAGTTACCTGTTAAAGCCATTCGCCAACAGATTGCAGGAGCCGTTGACCTTATCATTCAAGCGAACCGACTGCAGGGAGGTCCGAGACGGGTAATGAATATCACGGAGGTCCAAGGCATGGAACAAGACACCGTTGTTCTTCAGGATATCTATCGATATGTACAGGATGGCGTTGACGAAGCGGGCAAAGCAACCGGCTACTTTGAGGCCAGCGGCGTAAGACCATCATTTATGCCACGTCTTGAAGCGGCGGGTATTCGTTTACCTGCAAGCGCTTTCCGTCAAAGAGTAATGATGCGAGCATAAACACATGATACTAGTCATTATCCTCGCTGCTTCGATCGGTATTTGCGTGGCTGCCATCATCGGTGCGGTCGCGTTTGCCATGCAGGGCGACGAAGAGTCGATTGCTGAAAGTCGTCTTCGTTCCTTGACGAAATCATCATCAGCAGACCTCGAAGAGCAAGAGCTACGTCTGAGGAACCCGCTTGAGGGCAAAACGACATTGCTCGATGATGCAATGACACGCATGTTCGATGTGAAATCCATGATTGATCAATCGGGTATGAAGCTTACTGTGTCCCAGCTCTCTCTGTTATGCGTGGGTCTAGGTCTTGCGACTACTGTGGGGTTGGCGATGGCTCCAATTCCTATCGCGCTGGCACCGGTAGGAGGCTTGGCAATTTTCTTCCTTCCTATACTATTCATTCAGTTCAAACGAAAAAAACGTATCGCACGATTTAGCTCGCAATTGCCCGACGTTTTGGAAATGCTCAGTCGTTCACTAAGAGCTGGCCATTCTTTGGCTGCTGGGATCGGTTTGGTTTCGGAAGAAATGCAGGACCCGATTGCAAGCGAATTCAGACGAGCATTCGAAGAGCAGAAACTTGGCGTTTCGCTAGAAGCTTCTCTGCTAGGAATGACCCAGCGAGTTCCTAATTTGGACCTGAGATTCTTCGCAACTGCGGTTATCTTGCAACGTACGACAGGTGGCGACTTGGCGGAGATTCTCGACAAGATCGGACGCTTGGTTCGTTCAAGATTCAGGCTAGCGGGGCAGATCCAGGCATTGACTGGTGAAGGTCGATTATCTGGTGTTGTGCTTTTGGCTCTGCCACCTGGATTGTTTCTCGTGATGTTGTTTTTGAACTACGATTACATCACGAAACTTTTTACCGATCCGATGGGGCAGCGGCTTCTGGGCTTAGCGATTGTCATGCAATTGATGGGCGCGTTTGTCATACGAAAAATTATTGATATCAAGGTCTAGGGCTTGAGTTTACTGACTATGAACCAATTGATTAGCATCGCTTTTCTAGACCGTAACCTCTTGATCATAGGGGCAGTTTTTCTAGGTGTAGGAGCTTTCGTATGGTTGCTAATGGATTTCTTTTCGGCAGATAAACGTGTTGTCGCAGAAGATCGTCTGGATCGCTTGAACGACCTGAAACGCAAGAATACAGAGAGGGTCGACACCAGCGGGCAAATGGACCGATTTACGAATGTCCTTGAGCAAGCGTCACCCTCTCTCTCGAAGTACCTTGAGCCGAAAACGACCGTTGAGCGAGATAAGCTAACTCAGCGACTGTCCGAAGCTGGCTACCGAACAGAAGCAGCTCCTGCGATGTTTCTGTCAATCAAAGTAATCGCAGGTATAACAGGATTTGTTTTGGGGGGTGGGGTGTCCGTCATTCTGTACGGACTCAACACTGGGGTGCTTCTCAAAGCATTTTTGGGTGGCGGTATATTGTTTTTCCTTCCCGAATTCGTACTTGATTTTCTGGCAAAGAAAAGAAGACAGGCGATTACTCTCGCTCTGCCAGACTGTTTGGACTTGTTGGTTGTTAGCGTTGAGGCTGGACTTGGACTCGACCAAGCGATGAGAAAGGTCGCCGAGGAAATGGCAGTTTCTTATCCCATTCTTACGGAGGAAATTCAGCTCTGCACTTTGCATCTCCAAATGGGTAAGGTACGCGCGGAGGTCTTGCAAGAACTCGGCAGTAGGACCGGTGTGGAAGATTTGCGTACATTGGCTTCCCTTCTCATCCAAGCGGACAAGTTTGGGTCCGGTGTTGCTCAAGCACTTAGAGTTCAGAGCGACTCGATGAGAATAAAGCGGCAGCAAATCGCAGAAGAGAAGGCCGCCAAAACAGCAGTAAAGCTTATCTTTCCTTTGGTTATCTTTATCTTCCCAGGCGTGTTCGTGGTCTTAGTAGGGCCTGCGGCCATCCAAATGGCGCGAGAGATGTTGCCTGCAATGGCTGGACAGCGTTAGCGAAACGGTGACTGGGCCGGTTGCCATTGTGCCGCTTGTCTGGTTTGGTAAATGGGTAGGTAACGATAATAGACCTCAAGACTCAGGCAGGCTAGAGTGGTCGTATAGATTCTCCCTCCGTAGGGGCCCCAGACGCAGGTGGGATTCCACGAACCACGCTCTTGGCCTGAGGGGATTTGGCTAGAGACCAGTTTGGTTTTCATGGAATTGTTCCAGCGATTCCAAGACGTATCACCCTCCGGTGATCCTTTCATTTGAAACATCGCCAGTGTCGCATAGTACCAATAGTAGAAGTTATCTTCTCTCTCTCCAGGTAACTGAGACAGAATCATTCGTTGAGCTTCCCACTGAGACGCAACACTAGATGGGACGCCCAGCAACAGCCTCGATGCCATTGCTTCTGCTGTCATGGAAGCACTTGGAGTATCCATAGCTCCATTGTTAGTGCGAGGACGATAGGTCGCTAGTCCACCATCACGACCGGTTGCTACCGAATCAAGAAAGCGTTGCATTAAACGGCGGCGATACTCGTCCAGAACAATGGCCTCGCCACCAGCGGCACTCTTAAGAAACATAGCTTGCCAGCCGAACTGGCTTGTGTCTCCTGGATCGTTGGTTGGGAATTCATACCTCCAGCCGCCCGATTGAGGGTTCATAGCTTTAAGCGAATAATCGGCGGCTCGCTGAACGACAGGGACGAGTGCTGGATCCTTAGTTATGGCGTAGGCTTCAGCGATCGCCAGAGCCGCCATTCCGTGACTATACATTCGCGCGAATCGAACCACTTCTTCGCGACCGTTTTGATCATGTCCCGATAAATCTCCAGACGATTTCTGCTGGGCCATCAGATACCGCAACCCAGATGCCACCGTGCTGGAGTATTGTCCCTCCATGTGATGATGACCGGCGCCGAGGAAGGCTAAAATCGCCAAGCCTGTCATGGCTGTGTTCGCGCGCGCGCCCGCATTTTGTCTTCGTTCGCCATCCGGCCCTAGTCGGTTGATCATCGATGGATTACCCCCACCATGCTGAGCAGCATACCAGCCTCCATCGGATGATTGCACGCGGGCTAGCCACTCTAACGCGAGTTGAACGGAAGCTTCGGTGGATTCATCACCTCCCCCTGCGCGAACTATTTCCATTCGGTTGATCGCGAATCGGTTTTGGTAAGAGGATGCTTGGGAGGCGGTCGGTGGAGGGGGCGATACAACGTTCTGTCGGGTGGGAGTTTGCGTGGTCAAAACTGGTTCTAGCGACGATTGGAAATCGGACTGCTGGGGCAAAACGGGAAGGGATGAGGATGGTTGAGAATTATTGGGGATTGAGACTTGAGAAGCGATGAAATGCTTTAACGATTGGTCATCAATTGGTATCGAATCGGGGGTGACTGCAAGGTCTAACGGCTGGTTCGGTGCAGCATTCCGTTTGGGCTCTAGAGTGGGAGGCGGAATTGGTAAGATTTCCTCATCACTTTGGAGTGGAATTGGTGATTCCCAAGGCTTCACGGAATCGACTGTCTCGCTAGCTTCAGGTGATTCTTCTGAAGCCGTGTCAGATTCTATTTCTGGTTCAGTAGGAGGTGGCTCTTGCGAGTCGGTGGTGGCGTTTTGCATCGTCACGTGCATGGAAAGGGTCTTCTGGCCACCTAAAGAACCGCCCCCCGTGCCAGGCATGTTGACACGGGTACCGTAAGCGTACATCAGAAGCCAAATGTGAGCCAAAAATGCAATAGCTACACATTTCGAAAGTGGCTTTTGTTGGCCCCATTTGGTCCACGAGGCGATTAGCAAAGCTATGGCCACAACAGCCAATAGCACACCTAGCACGATAGCCCAGCCACGACTTCCTAGCAGGCTCATAACTCCAACAACGTGGCTGGATTTGAACACTGCGAGGTAACTAGAGAACCAGAATGTCTCCATTGTTTATCGCCGAGTGGCGCCTGACATTTGGTACTCGGCATTGCATAGCTCCAGATTGGTAATTCCGGATTTCCGAATAGCATCGAGGGCGATGCTTACCGATTGGTAGCTACAGTCACCATCAGCTTTGAATTGTACCTTTAGATCTGGATAGTTTGCACGCTGGTTAGCCAGCACTTGGGACAACTCTTGGATAGAGAGTTTTTGATTGTCGTACACAACTGAGTTGTCGGTTCTTAGTACAACAATCTTGCCCTTTGGAGCATTCAATATTGCTCCACCGTTTGCGATTTTGGGCAGATTAACTTCAATGCTACCTTCCGATTCCGAGAATCGCGTTCCCACCATAAAGAAAATGATCAGCAGGAACAAAACATCAATCATGCTTGTAAGATTGATTGCGGCTGGTTCTTCTTGGCTTACTTTTAGTGGCATAACTTACCTCTAATCCTAAGCGGCTTTGCGACTGCGGGATCGGGAGCGACTCGATTCGTTTTCCGACAAGCTTTCGGCGCAAATGGTGTCCACCAATTGCTGGGCATGTCTATCCATCTCCATGACCAACCGATCTGTATGTCCGAGAAAGTACATGTACATGAGATAGGCAGGAATTGCGACCAGAAGACCTGCTGCTGTTGTAAGGAGCGCTTCGCTGATTCCACCTGCTAACATCTCCGGGCGACCCATTGCCTGCGCCCCTGAAATATCGTTGAAAGATTGGATCATTCCCAATACGGTACCCAGTAATCCCAATAGAGGGGCAACATTGCTTATGGCATTTAGCAGTCGCATGTGCCGCCTTAGATGATTGGTTTCCCGTTCACCTGCGTCCAGTACGGCCTGTTCGACTTCGACGGAAGGTCTGCCGTAACGTTTAAGTGCTGCGACTAGGATTGAGGCAATGGCACTCGGGTTGCGCTCGCAAAGTTCTAGAGCTTCATCTCGATCAATTTGTTGTTGTTGAAGCTGCTCGATCAGTCGTTTCACAAAAGGGCGAGGAATTACTCGACCAGTTCTAAGGTTGATCAAACGTTCAAATGAGAACACTGTTAGAACAAACGAGCATATAGCAATCGGATACATCATGATTCCGCCATCATGAAATATCTGCAGTAGATTTCGGACCGGGATTTTGCCCTCTTCCGATGTTGCTTCAGCGGTGCTTGGTGCAGCGTTACCTGAGACCGAATTAGGGTTTGCTGCTAGACGCAAATCGGGCTGGGATGGAACGCCACTGTTGATCCCCGAGTTGTTGATTGCCGCACCAGAGTTAAAAACTCTATTATTTTGTGGCTGTTGGAACGAGCCTGGTTGTGGTTGCTGATATCCACCCTGGCCCGTCGGCGGATACTGCGACATGGCATTAGAGCTGAACGTGAACAGCAATCCATATATTGCAATAGCAGCGATGGTGGGGTGAGTGACACGACCGATCGCGATGGATTGTTTTTCGGATTTCGTACCACTCATCGTTTCGTCCCTGAACCGATTCGTTCGACCTGTTTGGTGAAAAAGGATATGCCAGACAATCTTGTCCGAGCTGTTTGGGCGAAGGGTGATTCGGAATACTCCGCAACGACCTTTTCGTAATGATCCTTCGCTTCTTGGAATCGATTTAATTGTTCAGCGCACAATCCTTTTTGAACAATGCTAGCAGCACACCAAAACGATTCATTCGGGAATTGAAGAACCTCCCCATAGGCTTGACTGGCTTCTTCGTAGCGCTGTTGCATCATGTAGGTCTCCCCGATCATCCATGCTGCTCTAGCAGCCAAGACGGAAGATTGGTTCGGTGTAGTACCAATTCCGCTCTCCGCTGGCTGAACAATTGCATGAAGTAACGCGCGGGCTGAATCAAATTCAGCTCGCGCAATAAGGCAACGCGCTAATAGGTAATCGACCTCCGTGCGCCGGTTCCATTCGGGAAAATCGTTACGAATCGCGGAAACGATAATCTCTGCTTGCTCCCACTTCTCCTGGTGTGCTAGCAATTCGGCTTTCCACATTCGAATTCGGGGGGGGATGTTCTTCGGAAGAGCTGATTGTTCATTCGCCTTGGTCAGACACTCTACATGACTCGATATCTTGTCCCAAGCTTCGGCGCGATAGTGTGCCTGAGCTAGATCCATGTGAATGTTTATATTCAGCTCGTTGGAAAGGGTGGGTTCTTCGAGCAAGGAATCAAGCAGCGAAATTCCCTCTGTTGTTTGCCCAAGTTCTATTTTAGCTCTGCCGTTAAGGTACAACGCATAGGTCCCCCATTGATCGATGGCTCCGAGTTCGATTGCTGCGAGTGTTAGCTCTTGAACCTGTTGCCAGTCTTTTTGGTTTGCTGCTTGATAGGCCAGTTGAACCCTCGCTTGGATGGATTGCGAGTGATTGGGAAAGGCCCGTACCAATTCCGCATAGATCTGGTTCGCCTGTTGAGGTAGCCCTGATTCCCAAAGGCTCGACGCAAGTTCTGTGAGCACTTCTGGCTCGACTTTGCCTTGCATGCTAGCAATCAACGCTTCTTCCCAAAACGTCGTCGATGAAACAGAGTTGTCAGACTTTTTCTTAAGGATGCGAGATTCAATAATTCTAGCTATTACGCGTTGTTCGTTAGACAGATTATCTTTGGAAATGCTTTGAATACACTCGCTCGCTAAATTTGGATCATCTAGTTCGATCATGACCCGCGCCTTGGCCAAGAGAACCTTTGTTATCAACTGGTTATCGCTCCCTGCAGACGCAATCGCTTTGTTTAGGAATGTGAGCGCCGTTTTAGGGTCCTTTAAATGGATTGCGTGCAATTTGCCCAATTCATAATGAATTCGGGGGGCATCTAATCCAGTTCCGTCTGATTCCTCAAGCGATTGGGTTAGATAGTTCTTTGCTGTTTCGAGGCGATTCTGCGAGACTTCCCAATTACTCAATACGATTTGTGCAGATTGTATCCAATGGGACCAGGATGGAGATGCTACTTGCGAGCCGCTTTGTTTCACTCGTTGCTCGTGTGATTTAGCCAATAGAAGCCATGCCTCGATCCGTTTGGCTGACGCCTCGTTTTGCTCGAGATTCCAAGCCGATATGGACGCGAAGTACTCGCACTGCACGCAGAGTTCGGTTCCTTTGCAACGAGCAGCCACCTTTTCGTATAGCAGTCGAGCTTCTCGAAAGTTCCCTGCCATAAACATTTGATTGGCAGATGCGAACCACTCTGGAATTGATTTATTGTCTGAGTCGAAAGCGGGTGAGTTCGTACCAGCTTGAGGTGATGCAAAAGCTAGATCAATGCGTACGGCACCTGAACCCACCATTAGGCCAACGAAAAGCTGGCCAAAGATAAAGATCATTGATTGCAAAGTACAACAGTTTTCGAGTCGAAACGCCCGCACGTCTTCGATTCCAATTTAGAGTAATCGCCAGGATTCCGAGTAACCCAAAAGATCCAGACAAACTCGTAGGACACTTACCCTGAGTCTCGGTAGAGTCTTTACTCGAAAAGTCCTTTGCGATGCAAGTCCCCCGTTTGAAATTGCCACATAAATTGTCTCATGAAGTGGATTAAGTCAGGTGATATTGACCTGGATAGTCAGAATCTTGTATCCCGCGCAGGGCGTATTGTTAACTAGCGATTTTTTACGAGTTCCATTCCATAGGTTCGGCTGAGTTGCAGCGCAATCGGAGGGGTGGATTATCTCTGGAGTATGGTCGGATCATGAGTTTCATCAAAGAGTTTAAAGAGTTTGCGATGCGAGGAAACGTGATCGATCTCGCAGTCGGAGTTGTTATCGGGGGGGCATTCGGAAAGATAGTAAGTTCTCTCGTGGAAAAAATCATCGTTCCCTTGACTGGTTTTCTTACTCAAGGAAAAAGTGTTGCGGATTTGTCGTATACGATTCCTTTGCCGGAAGCCTTGAAAGAGAACTTCAAGCCTGCAACCATCGGTTACGGTGCTTTCTTGCAAGCTACTCTAGATTTTATCATCGTTGCATTCGCCATATTTCTGATGGTTAAGCTGCTGAACACCTTGAAAAATAAACAAGAAAATGCACCGGTGGCTCCAGCACCTACGTCCGAGGATGTGTTATTGCTCAGAGAGATTCGCGATTCATTGGCTAAAGCGGCACCGCGACGGGCTGAATAATCGCGGCATTAAGGACGAGTTTTAATGCTACTTGGCTTACTATTGGGCAGAGTATTGGTTGAGTGGTAAGTGTCTGTAGTATGTTTCCAAGCAGAAGATGGAAAAACATGTAGCGTAGAGTCGACCTCCGCCACCGTCGTGGGGGTCGCCTGATGCATCCCAGCTGCCTTTGTTAGGGCCTGATTGCTCCTGCATGGAGGGAAGATGTGCCTTCATTGACTCGTTCCACTGTTTCCAGTAGTTGCCACCGACATGATGCAGCGCGGTTGTCGCATAGTACCAATAATAGTACGAGATTCTGTCTTTGTCGCGGTTTATTAGATTTTCACACAGATACTCTGAGCCTGAAACAATACGGCCATCGCTGGCTTTCCAGCCCAAGTACATTCGACAAAGCATTCCCTCGGCGGTCATTGCGGGAGACGCTTTGGAGTAAGGCATATATGAGTAGGCCTCGCCATATGGGTCAGGATCGGTCTGGTTTCGTTTCTTTTGTACTTTATTGAGAAAGTTTTGCACTCGATCGAGTTTGTCGCTATCGACAATGAGCCCAGCCATACGGGCGCTCATCAGGGCCATGACATACCACCCCGTAACGCTCATGTCGCCTGGTTCACGTGGGTTGTATCTCCAACCGCCGTCGTCTGCCTGGGCTCGCTGTGCGTAGCGAATAGCTCGCATTGCGACCGGTTCGAGTAAGGGATCGTTTGTTAGTCCATATAGTTCGCAGATCGCAATCGTGCATTGAGCTTGGGAGTATGTTCTTTGGTTTCCTATGGCTTTCTTTGCAAAGAACCCTTCATCGTCTTGAATGCTGAGTAGGAAGCTCATTCCGTTTTTTACATTTTTGGAATACTGAGAGTCCGATTTGTGCGTGTGGCCAGCACCCAGGAATGCCAGCATGGCCATAGCAGTCGCGGCAGATTCGTTTTCCGTAGTCGCGCCGCCCTTGTAAGGGCCAACAAGAGACCATGATCCATTGCTTCTTTGATGTCGTGCGAGCCACTCTAGGCCGGCAGCCACGGCGTCTTCAGTCCCTTTGGTTCCACCATATGCTTTAAGAAGGGTCTCCTTCATAAGCCCTGAGCGACCGATAAGACCGCTCTTTATGGAAACTTCGGCACTAGACAGATCTACAGTTGGTACGACTGAGGGGACGTCGATCTCTTCGATTTCGATCTTGGATAGTTCTTCGACGTTTGGAATCTCCATTTCGGAGTCCGATTCCATCGGGCTGAGTTCGTAGGAAGAGAGATCTTCGGTTCCCTCCGAGAATGAATCGCTTGATAGGAGGTTTATCGCGTTTCCGATTTTCTCGCTTAGCGGGACGATAGCGAGCAGTAGGATGATTGCCAAATGAACGATCATGCTTACTAGCCATGAGGGGGTTTCTCGCCAAGCTAGGCGTTCAAGCAGTGATCGTTCTCCGAGCTCGCCGTCACCGTCCAATTCCGATGCGGGAGAAGCGGCATTGTCCGTTGACGACAAATCATTAGATACAGGAGGGAGATGCGATTGTTTCGGAGGCTTCGCAGTTTGAGCGACAGGCGGGGGTATCGCAACGGGAGGGGCGATGGCGGGTGCTGTTGCTGATTGATTTAAGAGTTCTGCTGACTTCGTAGTTCGAGGTGGCGGGGGGGGGCCTTTTTTGGGAGTGTCGTTCAACACGTTTTTGAAGCTCCACACCAGGCAGCAGGAAAAGGGATAAAGGAAACAGATAATTCAACCCGAAACCAGGCCTAAAGTCGAGCCCCTCGCAAGCAGCAGCGGTACTTAGAACGATTCATTCTCAAGTGACTGTAGCAAAGGATCCGGTCGGGATTTGTCAGGAATGACCTGAGTGACGCTAACTTTGTTCTTTTTCAGTTCTTCAATCTGGTTGGCCATCTTCTGAAGCAATGTTGCAATTTCGTTGCCGGCGGCTTCGCCAAGATGGACACTTAGGGCTTTTCGTGCACTGTAGGAAAGTCCCAGATCGTCGTTCTTCATTTTGTTCGCCATCGTTTTCGAGTGAGGGAAGCTAGACTGAAGTCGCGTATTTTTACTCGACTGTCACGCTCTTTGCCAAATTTCTTGGTTTGTCGACGTCGCAACCTCGCATGACAGCGATGTGGTATGCCAACAGTTGCAAGGGGATCGAAGTGACAATAGGCTGTAGGAAGTCTTCAACGTAGGGTACTTCAATAAAGTCGTCAACGAGTGTATTGAGCGATTTGTCTCGCTCGTTGACTACCGCGATGACAGGGCCACCTCTGGCTTTCACTTCTTGCAGATTGCTCATCACTTTATCATATATCGTCGACTTGGAGAGAATGAACACAGACGGAGTGTGGGCATCAACAAGGGCGATCGGACCATGCTTCATTTCGGCAGAGGGGTAGCCCTCTGCGTGGATGTAGCTGATTTCCTTGAGTTTCAGGGCACCCTCGAGGGCGGTTGGGAAGTTGTAATGTCTGCCTAGGTACAGAAAGTTGGTGCAGTCTTTATACTTGGCCGCGATTTCTTTTACTTGGCCATCACACTTCAAGGCTTCTTCAACGGCTTCCGGGAGAGCCTCAAGTTGGTTGATGATTCGCTGACCAGCTTCGTAACTTAGGTGTCGCAATCGTCCAAAATAAAGTGCCAGCATCGACAAGACGCACACTTGAGACGTAAACGCTTTGGTCGAGGCAACACCGATTTCTGGACCCGCGTGAAGATAAATTCCGCCATCCGCTTCTTGAGCGATGCTGCTTCCGATCACGTTGCAAACGGCGAGGGTGTGGTGACCTTTTCGTTTCATTTCGCGAAGGGCGGCTAACGTGTCTGCCGTTTCGCCACTTTGCGTAATCCCGAAGACTAGTGTGTTGTTGTCGACTGGTGGGTTGCGATATCGAAGCTCACTTGCATATTCCACTTCGACGGGAAGCCTAGCGAATTCTTCGATGAGGTATTCGCCGATGAGGGCGGAGTGCCAACTGGTGCCACAAGCTGTTAATATTAATCGATTGACACCTTGCAATTGAGACGGGGTTAAGTTTAGTCCACCAAACTTTGCTGTCGCACTTTCGCGATCTAATCTTCCCCTCATCGCATTTCTCAATGCAGTTGGCTGCTCATGAATTTCTTTGAGCATGTAATGCTGGTAGCCCTCTGTTGATACATCTTGTTCTGTTTTTTCGAGGACTCGTACTTCTGGTCTCACTCGACCTTGTTCACGATGTCGGACCTGGATGGAGTCGTTGGTAACAATTGCGAGTTGGTGGTCTGCTAGGTATATGATTCGTTCTGTGTGTCCAACCAGGGGAGATGTATCACTAGCAATAAACTGTTCCCCTTTGCCCACGCCGATTACGAGTGGGCTACCGCAGCGAGCAGCGATTAATAGATCGGGGCGATCTCGAAACATAATAACGAGTCCGTACGTGCCTCTTAGTTGGTCTAGAGATAGTCTTACGGCTTCAAAGTAAATGCTGTTCGGTCCATCACTCTTTTCTTTCCGATTCTCAAGAGGCAATTCCATCAATTGTTGAAGGTAGTCGGCGATTAGATGAGATATTGCTTCGGTGTCCGTATCGGACTTGAAGACGTATCCCTTTTCTGTCAACTGATCTTTAATGGTTTGGTAGTTTTCGATAACCCCGTTGTGAACAATTGCCACCAAGCCAGAGCCACCGAGATGTGGGTGCGCGTTTGAGACGGTCGCAGGTCCGTGAGTAGCCCAGCGGGTATGACCGATACCTATTG